>Ga0315338_1002624_pt1 | contig 17286 bp, 18 predicted proteins | sample ASW8metaG_FD_204518 | JGI IMG/M metagenome (GOLD analysis project Ga0315338, IMG submission 204518) | Ammonia-oxidizing marine archaeal communities from Monterey Bay, California, United States - ASW #8 | ecosystem: Environmental > Aquatic > Marine > Coastal | place: USA: California | collected... | reverse complement strand
TCATAAGTATAATCAGCATGTCCTGGCCTAAATTTATTTTTTAATTTTTCGTAATCTTTGGATTTCTGATCTTCATTATAAATAATAAAGGAAATTGGGGCTCCAGTAGTATAATTGTTAAAAACTCCAGATAAAATTTTAACTTTATCTCTTTCTTTTCTTTGTGTAACAAACTTGTTACTCCCTGGTCTTCTTTGATTTAAAAAAAACTGAATTTCTTTTTCATTTATACTAATTTTTGAAGGTACACCATCAATTGTGCAACCAATAGCTGGCCCATGACTTTCTCCCCAAGTACTAAATTTAAATATTTTACCAAAACTATTTCCAGGCATTTTTTATTTTTCTTCAAAAATATCAGGTGAATCAATATCTTTCATTCCAATTATATTATAACCAGAGTCAACATGATGTATTTCCCCAGTTACTCCTGAGGAAAGATCACTTAAAAGATAAATTGAAGAACCTGATATATCTTCAGGAGTAATATTTCTTTTTAATGGCGAATTATTTGCGTTCCATTTTAAAATATAATTAAAATCTCCGATTGCTGAAGCAGCAAGCGTTTTAATTGGTCCAGGTGATAAAGCATTTACTCTAATTTTTTTTTTACCTAAATCTTTTGCTAAATATTTTATACTGGCCTCTAAAGCTGATTTTGCAATTCCCATTACATTATAATGTGGCATAAATTTTTCAGATCCAAAATATGATAAAGTCAATAATGAGCCACCATTATTCATTATTTTACTTGCTTCTCTTGCTACTGCTGTAAATGAGTAACAAGAAATATCCATTGTTTTTTTAAAATTATCTTTTGACGTGTTCAAATATTTTCCTTTTAATTCTTCTCTATCAGAAAAAGCAATAGCATGAACTACAAAATCAATATTTTTCCATTTTTTTTTGATTTCTTTAAAAACTTTTGAAATATTATTCTCATTTTCTACATTACATTCTAAAACTAAAGATGAATTTATTTCTTTTGCTAGTGGAATAATTCTTTTTTTTAATGTCTCTCCTTGATAAGCTAATGCTATCTCTGCGCCTGCATTAGATAAATTTTTTGCTATAGTCCAAGCAATAGATCTATCATTAGCAACACCCATAATCAAACCTTTTTTATTTTTCATTAAAGATGTGCTAATCATTTTTTTTACTATAAGTAATAAATAATAATTTTATTATTTTATTTTAGTTTATTTTTTTATGCAGCTATTTTTAATTTTAATTTTTTCCAGGTAAATTTAAGTGCATTTATTAATTCATCTATCATTTGATCAGTATGTAACGGAGATGGTGTAATTCTTAATCTTTCTTCTCCCCTAGGTACTGTTGGATAATTTATAGGCTGCAAATACACTTTATGTGTTTCTAACAATTCATCTGCAGCTTTTTTACATAATTTACTATCACCTATAATTATTGGAATTATATGACTTTTAGTTTTTAAAAAAGGTATATTTGCTGCAAGTAATTTTTCTTTAATTAATAGGCATTTTTCTTTTAATTTATCCCTTAATTGTTGATTGTCTTTCACATATCTTATACTTGCAATAGCGCCAGATGCAATTGCTGGTGGAATTGAAGTTGTAAATATAAAACCAGGAGAGTAGCTTCTTATAAAATCAACAATGGTTTTATTTGAAGATATATACCCACCTATTAAGCCAAATGCTTTTGCCAAAGTACCATTAATAATATCAATTTCATGCATTATTTTTTGTTCTTGAGATACACCACCTCCATGTGATCCATAAAGCCCGACCCCATGAACTTCATCAAGATATGTTAATGCTTTATATTTCTTCGCAAGTTTTACAAAAGATTCAATTGGGGTAAAATCACCATCCATAGAATATACAGATTCAAATACAATTATTTTTGGTCTATCAATATCAACTTTTTTTAAAAGAGTTTCTAAATGTTTAATACTGTTATGTTTAAAAATAAACTTTTCAGCTTTGCTATTTCTAATACCATTTATTATTGATGCATGATTTTTTTTATCAGAAAAAAATGCACAGTTGTTTAATTTAGAACCTAAAATACTTAATGACGCGTCATTTGCCACATAACCTGAAGTAAAAACCAAAGAGGATTCTTTTTCATGAATCTCAGAAATTTCATTTTCTAAAGCAATGTGAGCATGACTTGTTCCTGAAATATTTCTTGTACCACCAGATCCAGCACCAAATTCTTTCATTGATCTTTCAATTGCTTCTAAAATAAACGGATGCTGCCCCATACCTAAATAATCATTGCTACACCAAACAACTATATTTTCTTTTTTAATTAAGTCATTGAATTTAGCATTAGGGAATGAGCCAGCTATTCTCTCTATATTCCTAAAAATTCTATATTCACCGGATTTTTTTAAGCTATTTATAGAGTCTGAAAAAAATTTTTTATAATCCATTATAATTAAAAGAATATATAATTATTATAATCAATAATAATGTAACATAACTTTAAGACACGACAATGGTTTTAATTATAGGTGGCGGAATTATAGGTTTATCGATAGCTTGGCGCTTGACCAGTATTGGAAAAAAAGTTGTAGTTGTCGATAAAAGAAATCTAGGTAAAGAAGCTAGCTGGGCTGCTGCAGGAATGCTATCTGGAAGACTAGATTTAAAACCATCCGAAAAACAATTGTTACCAATATTTGAAAAGAGCCATTGTGCATGGCCTAAATTTGCTAAAGAACTTGAAAATAAGTCTGGAAAAAGCATTGGTTATAGAAAAGAAGGCACTTTAATGATTGCATGTGATATTAACGAAGAACAAAAATTAAAAAATAATTATAATTTTCTTAAAAATAATAAAGTAAATATTTCTTGGCTTTCTGGAAATGAAATTAGAGAAAAAGAGCCTTACGTGTCTAATAATGTGTTATCAGGTTTTTTTTCGTCAGAAGATCATCATGTAAATAATCGTTATATTCTAGATGCATTGATAACAATATTAAAAAAAAATAAAAATAATTGTATTTTTAAAGAAAATACGGAAGTTGAAAAAATTATTACGGATAAAGATCAAGTAATTGGAGTTAAAACAAAAAATGAAACAATAAAAACTAAAGAAATAATAGTTTGTTCTGGCGCCTGGACTAATAAAATTAAAAATATAGAAATAAATGAAGTGCCAATAAGACCTGTAAAAGGCCAAATGGTTTGTCTCAAAATGCCAAAAGGCACTTCACTCTTAAAACATATTCTATGGAGAGAGAGTGTTTATTTGGTTCCCAGAGATAATTCTGATTTAATTATTGGAGCAACAGAAGAAGAAATGGGTTTTGATAAAAGTTTAACTGCAGGTGGTATTTATAATTTGTTAAAAATAGCCAGAGAAGTTTTACCAGCAATAGAAGATCTATCAATTATTGAGTCTTGGTCTGGTTTAAGGCCTACAACCAGAGATGAGGCTCCAATTATAGGTCCTTCAAAAAAAATAAAGGGCTTAATGTATGCGACAGGACATCATAGAAACGGTATACTTTTAGCTCCACTAACTTCAAGTGTTATAAAAAATTATTATTTAAATGGTAAGATAGAAAATGATTTTAATAACTTTAAACCTGGAAGATTTGTAATTTAGAAAAATGAAAAAAAAATTGATAATTAATGGAGAAAATACTTTTGTTCTTTCAGAAACTTTATTAAAAGTTTTAAATGAAATAAATATAATTAAAAGTCAAAATATGGCAGTTGCAGTAAATGAAGAAGTTGTTGAAAAAATTAATTGGGAAAATTATAAGATAAAATCTGGAGATATAATTGAAATTGTTCAACCTCTAAAAGGGGGATAAAAAAATTTATGGAAAATTTTCTTTCTATCGGAAATAAAAAATTTAAATCCAGATTATTTATGGGTACTTCCAGGTATCCTAATCACCAAGTTATGCTCGAATCTCTTAGTGCTGCAAGAACAGAGGTTGTTACAGTAGCAATTAGAAGGATAAGTTTAAAAAAATATAATGAAAATATAATAGATATTTTAAAAAAAAAATATTTTATTCTTCCTAATACTGCCGGATGTTACACTATAAAAGAATCTGTTTTAACAGCTGAATTAGCTAGAGAAGCACTAAAAACAAATTTTGTAAAGTTAGAAGTAATAGGAAATGATGAAGATTTATTGCCAGATGTAGAAAATCTTATTCCTGCTGCTAAAGAACTAGTAAAAAAAAATTTTAACGTTTTACCATATTGTAACGATGATCCAATAGTTTGTAAAAAATTAGAAGATGTAGGCTGTTCAGCCGTTATGCCTCTAGCTGCACCTATAGGATCAGGTATGGGAATACAAAATCAACATAATATAAGATTAATTGTAGAAGAATCTAATGTTCCCGTAATTATAGATGCTGGTGTTGGTACAGCTTCAGATGTTGCTATTGCAATGGAATTAGGATGTGATGGAGTATTGCTAAATACTGCTGTTGCAGAAGCACAAAATCCAAAATTAATGGCAAAAGCAATGGCAGATTCTATAGAAGCTGGAAGAAATGCTTTTTTAGCAGGGAGAATACCAAAAAGATCTTTTGCAAAACACTCAACAACAAATAAAGGAAGAATTCATTTAATAAAAAAAAATTAATTTTTTTTATATAGAAATTTTTCAATTTCTAAAATTTCTTCATTTTTCAGACCTTTTTTCTTTTTAAGATTTTTGATAACAAATTTCCAGTTAGTTAAAAAATGAAGTTCTAAATTATTTCTTTTAAAAATTGTAGTTGGATAAATATCGTAATTAAAAATAACAAAAATATCTTTTATTTTTCCCCCAGCCTTTTTTATTGCGTTACAAAAATTAATTTTACTTTTTCCGTCTGTAGACAGGTCTTCAATTAACAAAACTCTCGATTTATTTTTAATTTCACCTTCTATTTGAGATAGTTTACCAAAACCTTTTGGTTTTTTTCTAATATAAATCATTGGCTTATTAAGTTTTTCTGATAACCAAGATGCATAAGGTATGCCAGCTGTCTCGCCACCAGCGATATAATCAATTTTTTTTAAGTTCATTTTTTTTTTTATTAATTTAGATCCCATATTTATAATTAATCTTCTTTCTTTTAGATGACTTATAATTTTTCTACAATCAACATATACAGGGCTTAGCTTTCCAGATGTAAGTTTAAAAGGTTTTTTTGGTTGAAAATTTATTGCTTTAATATCTAAAAGAATTTTTGCTGTTTTATTTTTAAAATTATCTAAATTCATATAATATATATAGTTAATTTATTTTTTAATATGTCAGAAAATAAGAAATATAAAAGTGATATTGAAATTGCAAGAGAGGCTACACTTCAAAATATATTAGAAATTGCTAAAAAAAAGTTAAATATTGAAGAAAAGTTTCTTGAACCTTATGGACATTATAAAGCAAAACTTAGTTTTGATTATATAAAGTCTCTTGATAAAAATAAAAGTGGTAAATTAATTTTAGTTACTGCAATTACACCAACACCAGCAGGTGAAGGAAAGACTACAACTACTTTAGGTTTAGGAGATGCTCTTCAAAAAATTGGAAAAAATTCTTCAGTTTGTATTAGAGAACCAAGTTTAGGGCCGTGTTTTGGCATGAAAGGAGGGGCAGCTGGAGGTGGTAAGGCACAAGCAATACCAATGGAAGATTTAAATTTACATTTTACAGGCGATTTTCATGCAATTAGTACTGCGCATAATTTATTATCAGCAGCAATCGATAATCATATTAATTGGGGAAAAGAACCATTAATTGATGCCAGAAGAGTTAATTGGAAAAGAACTATGGATATGAATGATAGAGCATTGAGACAAATTGTTTGTAGTATTGGCGGTCCTGGAAATGGTTTTCCTAGAGAAGATGGCTTTAATATTACACCAGCTTCGGAAATTATGGCAATTTTTACTCTAGCTGATGATTTAAAAGATTTAGAAAGAAGATTGGGCAATATATTGGTTGGCTATACTAGTGATAAAGAAGCAGTTTTTGCTAAAGATTTAAATGTTATTGGTTCTATGTTAGTTTTATTAAAAGATGCTATTAAGCCAAATATAATACAAAGCTTAGAAAATAACCCAGTTTTAGTCCACGGCGGTCCATTTGGCAATATAGCGCATGGTTGTAATACAATTATTGCAACAAAAACTGCTTTAAAATTATCAGATTATGTTGTTACAGAAGCAGGATTTGGTGCTGACCTTGGCGCTGAAAAATTTTTAGATATTAAATGTAGAAAAGCAAATTTAGCACCTGATGTCACTGTTTTAGTTGCTACTATTAGAGCATTGAAAATGCATGGAGGAGTAGATAAAGAAAATCTTAACAAAGAGAATGTTGAAGCAGTAAAAAAAGGATCTGAAAATTTATTAAAACATATAGAAAATTTAAAAAAATATGGTGTTCCTATTGTTGTTGGAATTAATGCATTTGTATCAGATACAGAAGAAGAAATGAATGTTGTAAAAAAAGTTTGTGAAAAAGTAGGAATAAAAGCTATTACAAGTAAACATTGGGAATTTGGTGGAGAAGGCGCAGTAGATTTGGCAAATGAAGTTGTAGATACATTAGAAACAACTAAATCAAACTTTAAAACTTTATATGAAGATAATTTATCTTTAGAAGATAAAATTAAAAAAGTTGCTAATGAAATTTATGGCGCAAAAGAACTTGAGATTAGCACTACTGCAAAAAAACAACTAAATGAATTAGAAGGATCAAAATATGAAAAATTTCCAGTTTGTATTGCAAAGACTCAGTATAGTTTTACTGCAGACCCTGAAAATGGAGGTTTACCACAAGAACATAATTTACCAGTAAGAGAAATAAGAGTTTCTGCAGGGGCAGAATTTGTTGTTGTTATTTGTGGTGATATTATGTTGATGCCTGGTCTGCCGAAAACCCCAGCTGCTGAGTCAATTTATATTGATGAAAATGGCTTAATACAAGGTTTGTTTTAGATGTCAGATAATAAAACAATCATTGATTTTGATGAAAAAAAACTAAAGTATGAAAATGTTTTTTCCATTCCCATTATACAATACCAAACAACAAATACTGAGGAAATGAACAAAGAGTTAAAAGAAATTATTTTAAAAAGAGAAAAGGAAAATCCAACAACAAGTAAAAGTAATCAAGGTGGCTGGCAATCAGAAGGAGATTTTTTTCGTTGGGGCGGCGAAAGTATTGAAAAGTTATATAATTTGTTTTCGAAATTAATAGAGTCTTCAACCAAAAAACTAGAATTTGTACAAACTATTCCAATGGATTTTCATATTTATGGTTGGGCAAATGTAAATAGAAAGGGACATTCAAATATTGCTCATATACATCCTATGTCTACTTGGTCTGGAACTTACTATGTTGATGCAGGAGATAAGCTTGATGAAAATAAATGTGGTTTATTTGAAGCTTTTAATCCAAATTTATCACATATGATGGCTTTTTTCCCAGGTCTATTATCTGGTGAATATTTTATTAAACCAAAAACAGGTTTGATAAATCTTTTTCCTAGTTATTTAAGACATGGTGTTAGAACATATTATGGAGATAGCCCAAGAATATGTGTAGCTATCAATGCGAGTATGAAGATAAAAGCACCATAAAAAAAATTTTTAACAATTTTTGTATAGGTGATTTAAATTTTTAACTGTATTTTCTAATAAAAAATTTTTCTTCACAAAGTTTCTTCCTTCTTTTCCCATAGCCAATCTATTTTTTTTATTTTGAACCATTTTTTTCATTGCTAAAAATAACTCATCTGAATTTTTTGGATTTACAAGTATGCCGTTTTTTCCATTTATAACTACATCTCTACAACCAGCCACATCTGTTGTTATAATTGGTTTCCCACAAGCTGCTGCTTCTAGTAAACCTTTTGGCAATCCTTCTCTATAAGATGGAAGTATTGCGACATGAATTTTTTTATATAAATCATTTATGTTATTTACATGCCCCATATACTTCAAATAATCAAGAGCTTCCCAAGATTTAATTTCTTCATGCGAAACAGAAGAGGGATTTTGACTATCAACATTCCCCGCGATAAACAATTCAAAGTTTTTTGTAATTTTATTAAGTTTTTTTGATGCCTTAATTAATTCCATTATACCCTTGTCTTTCAAAATTCTTGATGCAAATAGAAAAATTATTTTTCCTTTTGGTTCTTTTGAAGCAGTATATTTTTTTAAATTTATTCCTGACGTTGTATTGAAATGTAAGTTTTTTTTTCTAATCCATATTTTTTTTTTAAAAAAAATATAATCATCATTATTTTGAACTAAAACATGTGAATTTTTGAGAAATAAAGTAAATCGTAATAAATTAGTTATAAAAAATTTAAGAAAGAAATTATTGGAAATAAAGGTACTACCTAATCCAATAATTGAGTTAAAAGTCTTTTTTATTCCTACTAATTGTGCTGAAATATTACCATGAACAATTTGTCTTAAACCAAAATTATGAACAATATCAGGATTTACTTTTTTATAAATTTTGCTTAATTTATAAATTGTTCTAATAGATTTTCTAATATTTAAGCTTCCACGTTCAATTTTTATTGGAATAACTTCAATTTTTTTTTTTTCAATAAGGTTTTTATAATGAGTTATATTTGTAACCAATATTACTTTATAGCCTTTTTTTTGAATTTTTTTGGCAAGTTCTATTCGATGATTTAAAAAAACCCAATCTTCCGATACAAAATAAATAACTTTCTTCATTTTAAGAATGTTATTTATTTGATAATAAAAGACTAAAAAATCAAACTATTTTATTATTTATCTTCTTCAGTAAGAGGAACATCTGGTAAATTAGGTAATTCAGGTATTGATATGTCCTCAGCAAACTCAATTGGTTCAATTACTGCTTCTATCAAATCATTTTTTATAACAGCTTTGCTTGCACCAATAAAATTATCTACTTCCATCCATCTCGTGCCAGGAAAGACAAGTTCATCACTTTGTTTTGAAATTGCTAATTTACCTATAGAAAGTAGAAAAACGAATAAAATGCCGTAAATAGGGTATATTAATTTATTTTTCATGATAAGTAGAACGAAACTTTTGAATTTTTATTGCAAATTTTTTTAATCTATTTTGCAAATTACAGGGAATACTTCTTCATTATTTTCATCAAAGGTTTTTTGTTTAGAAGCTTTGCAATTATCATATTTGGAAAGAAATTGGCTTCGTTCTGATTTAGTATAATAAATTTTATATGTGTAATAATTTTTATCAGGTAAATAACTTTTTTGAGATAAATAAGATTTATTTGGAATAGTAATTAACCAACCTATTGAAACAAAAGCAAGAATACCAGCAGCTATTTTATAAAAATTACTAAATCTATTTGAAACATAATTTTTTTTAGTATTTTGTTCAAGAGAGATTTTTTCATATAAGATTTTAGGAATTTTTTTTTTCTTGTTAGCTTGAGATTCCTCTTTAAGAATAGACGTAAAATTTCTCAGACCATCAACCCTAGATCTTATTCTTGGATTATTATTTATTAATAATTGAATATTGCTTCTATCTGATCTGGAAAGATCATTATTAATAAACCTGATTAATATACTATCATTAATTTTCATTTTTTAATTTTCTCAATTCTATTAACGTTTTTTTTATTTAATTCTTGCCTAATTTTTTTTAAGTTCCTATTTAACCTGCTTCCTATCGTTCCTTGTGAAATTTTGAGTTTTTTTGCTACTTCATTATATTTATATCCTTCTACAAATATTAAGAAAAATATTTCTTTATCTTCTTTAGATAGCAACTGATCCATTTTTTTTAAAACTTTATTTATATCTAAATTTAAAGCAAATGGATCTTTTAAACTTTCTTCATCTTTTTCAAGTTTTTGAGATTTATATTCATTAAAACTGACAATTTCTTCACCATCTATTTTTTTATGAAGAGAAATAACATTTGGCGATCTTTTTTCTTTTCTAGTTCTGTCTATAAATAAATTTTTAATAATTAATTTTAAATATCCTAAAATATTTGTACCTTCTTTATAATTACTTCCTCCTTTATCATATGAATTGAAAAATCTTAGATATGCTTGTGAAACCAAATCTTCTGCATCATGATGATTTGAGGTTAAATGAAACTTAGTATAATTTAATAAATCCCCATAACATTTGCGAGCTTCTTGTCTTATTTTATCCCTATTTCTCACATCTCCCCCATTTTTAATTCATCCTCTACTTGAATATAACGTCAATAGAATAGTTATATTGCATTAATTTTTACCCCAACACTCTAAAGGTATTGTGTATTTTTTTGCTTCTGAAATTATTCTTTCTCTATCTTTTTTTTCCGATTTATTAGTTGTTAAATAGTGAACGTTGTTTTCATCAAGAAAACTTTTAATTGTATAAATTGAAATTGCTAAATTTTGCCCTTTGGATGTAACTCCAAAATTTAATTTTTCTTTAACTCTTTTCCAAAGCGATGACTTTGCATGAACGCTTCCAACAATTAATCCTTTTTCATTAATAACAGGGCTGCCACTTGAATGTACATGTAAATCTCCTGAAATAACAATTTTACTTCTATCACCTTTTGTAGTTAATGAAAGAATTTCTCCCTCATATGTTTCACTTTTTCCAAGAATTGTTTGTCTAGGATATCCAAAAACATAAATTTTTTCATTTTCAATTCCTGCTTTTGAGGGTAATTTAGCAGGAGTATAATTATTTTTTATTACATTATCACTTTCTAGTAAAGCAAGATCATTATAATCATCAATTTTATATACTCTTAAACTTAATTTATTTGATCTTATTTTTGCACATCCATTTGCAAAATGTCCTGCAGTTAAAACATATAAATTATTATTTTCACCTATCCATATTCCAGTAGCATAATCCGATGGCTTTCCTATTTTAACATTTTGATTGTTATTTTTATTAGCTAATGCATTTGTCAGCATATCATTTAACTTTAACCATTCCTCAGGTTCAGTAGGTAATTCAACAGGAAGATTTTCTTTTTCTTGAAATTGTTTAATAGCAACAAAAGTTTCAATACCTGGTATATCGTCTCTTTTAATTGGGTATCCTAAATCAAATAGTTTTTCTTGAATATTTTTTACGATAAATTGTGTTTTTGGTTTTAATGTTGAAATTTTTTGCGCACATATTTCTGATCCTTTATCAGAACAATACTGGTACCAAAATTTTGCTTTATTTAATCTTTGTTCATTAGTTATATTCTTTTCCGCCAACCCTTGTTCTAACATTCTTCCAATTTCAAGCATGCACATAAAATGTTCTGATGAACAATTACCTGATTCTAAGCAATCAGAAGTACATTTATTGAAATTGTCATACGCTTTATTGTATTCTTTATTATCTAAATGTTTTTTTGCAGTTTCAAGATCAATAGAAAATAAGTTTTTGTTAAAACATAGAATTATTAGAAGAAGGTATAAAAGTTTTAAAAAAAAATTCACAACTAAATAATTATAATAGATTTATACATTACATAATAATTTTTAATTAAAGTGGAACAAAATTTTGTAATTTTCGTTAATTTTTATATAGATTTCTATAAAATCAAGTAAGGAGCTGCATTAAATCTCCCTCAAATATAGTTGGCTCCTTACTCATTATATTTTAATTTATCGCCAATTATGTTTCGATGCTAGATATATAGAAATTTTAATTTTTTTTCCTATTTCTTCTAATTTTGTATCATTGGCCTTAAATTTTCCAAACTTAGATACAGTTTTTGAAGTTAAAACATCGTCTCTGATTGAATATTCGTTTATATTTTTTGAATATATTTCTTGTGCCTTTTTAGAAGATAAAAATTCTAAAAAAATAACCGCATTTTTGTAATTTTTTGTGCCTTTAATTACTCCAGCCCCGCTTAAATTTATGTGAGTTCCAAAGTTCTTTTGGTTAGGCCAAAATATAGATACTTTTTTTGCTGCATCTCTATCTTTTTTATTCTTACTGTTAATCATATTTGCTAAATAATATGTATTTGCAACGGTAATATCACATTCACCATATGCAATAGCTTTTATCTGATCTCTATCACCGCCATATGGTTTTCTTGCAAAATTATTTACTAAATTTTTTATCCAATCTTCAGTTTTTTTTTCCCCTAAATTTAAAACCATATACGCTATTAAAGATTGGTTATAGACATTAGTTGACGATCTCATACAAATTTTTTTTTTCCATTTTTTGTTAGCAAGTTCTTCATAATTCTTTAAATCATTTATATCTACTCTTTCTTTTGAAAAAATTATTGGACGTGCCCTAATTGAGAATCCAAACCAGTCTTTATCTTTGCTAGTATATTTAGACGGAATATTTTTTTGTAATATTTTTGAATTAACTTTTTCAAATAAATTATTTTTTTTTGCCCTTGATAATCTAGCAATATCAGTTGTTAGCAAAATATCGGCTTTTGTATTATTTCCTTCAAGTTTTAATCTTTCTATAAATTCATCAGATTTTCCAGTTATTATATTAATTTTTATTTTTTTACTTCTTTCGAACTCTTTAATTAGAGGTTCTATTAAATGCGACTTTCTTCCTGAATATATATTTAATTCATTTTCTGTTTTTGATTCCAAAACAAGAAATATAAAATTAAAAAAAAATATTACCAATAAAGGAATTAAAAACTTTTTCGTATTAAACATTGATGATTTTAGTGTTTTTTGATAATGATAATCATTATCATATTTATAAGATATTATTTGGTTTATAAATTTTTTCAACTAGTTTTAATAATCAATTAAGAAAATTTAATGAAAAAAAAAAATATTCAGAAAATGGCATTCATTGATCCATATGGAAAGAATGTTAAAGAAATAAAAAATTTTATCCATAAAGTCGTCGATGAATTACTAAATAGAGTTTCAAACGCTGAAAAATTTCCACCATTACCAAAAAAAATGAAAAATTTTGGTAAATTTAATCTTAATGATTTGCCCATTTCTGAATCAAAAATTTTAAAACAAATAAGATTTATAATTGATAATTCAATGAATGCTTCTAATCCGTATTATTTAGGTCATATGGATTCATTGCCAACAACTATGTCTATTATTGGTGACATAATATGTTCAACAATTAATAATAATATGCTTAGTAAAGAAACAGCACCAATACTTACAGAAATTGAAGAAAAAGTTACAACAAATTTAGCAAATAAATTTAATTTGGGCCAAGATTCCGGAGGAATTATGCTTTCGGGAGGATCATTGTCAAATATACAAGCAATAGCGTTAGCTAGGAATCGTATCCTAGGTTCTTTTGAGAAAGGTTTGATAGGACTTAAAAGAAAACCCTATATTTTTACATCTGAAGAGTCGCATACTTCTATACAAAAAGCTGCAATGGTTCTTGGTTTAGGTACAAATTCTGTTGTGCCTATTCAAACAAATAAAGATGGAAAAATAAAAATATCTAATTTAGATAAATCAATAAGGCAAAAAATTAATGATAATGGTTTTCCATTTTGTATTATCGCTACAGCAGGAACAACTGTAACAGGGAGTATTGATAATTTAGATGAAGTATCAAAAGTAGCTAATAAATATAAATTATGGATGCATACAGATGCAGTATATGGAGGGGCTTTAATTTTTTCAAATAAATACAAGAATAAATTAAATGGTATTGAAAATTCAGATTCAATTTCATTTAATCCACAAAAATGGCTTCATATAACTAAAACTTGTTCAGTGCTATTATTAAAAAATAAAAAATATTTTTATTCAGATTTTTTTACACCCTTACCTTATGTGATAAAAAATAAGGAGGAATATCATCGAGGTGAAATAACTTTACAAGGAACAAGATATCCTGATGTTTTAAAATTATGGTTATCACTTCAGCATTTAGGAAACTTTAGTTATTCAGAAATTATAGAAAACTCATTTAAATATACTAATTTGTTAAAGAAAAAATTATTACAAATAAATAATATTAAAATAGCTTGCGAGCCACAAATGAACATTCTTTGTTTTAGACTTGAACCAAAAAATAAAGATTTAGATGATAAAGATTTAATAAATTTAAATTTTCAAAAGTTTTTATTTAACAAACACAATATCTTTTTTTCAGTCGTTAAATATAATAATGTGAAATGGTTAAGAGCAGTTCTACTTAATCCCTTTTTTAATTTGAAACATATAAAAAAAATTTGTATAGCAATAAGTGAATTTACTAAAGAAAATAAAATTTTAAAATCAATAAAATTTAATGATTAAATTTATATTAATTTCATTATTAATTCTTTTTTTAATTTTTTTATTAATTAAGTTTTTTAAAAATCCAAGTATAAAAACCAGGCATTTATTTATTATTTTTATTCTAGGTGTTATTATTTATTTTATTTACACGGGTAAAATAAATTATTTATTTGCATTTTTAAAAAATATTCTTCCAAATTTATTAAAGCTTTTAGGTATTTAATAATTTAAAAATTTTTAATGGAAAGTCATACTTTTAACAAAACAATATTACGTGAATATGATATAAGAGGAATAATTGGAAAAGATCTCAATTTAATAGATGCTTTATTTTTAGGAAAATCTTTTGCAACTCTACTAAAAAAAAACAAGCTTAAAAATGTAGTAATTGGATATGACGGTAGAATTAGTTCGCTTAAAATTGAAAAAGAACTTGTAAAAGGTTTGTTATCAAAAGGAATTAAAGTTTATAAAATAGGTCTTGCACCAACACCTCTACTTTATTTTTCTATGTATTCGAGAAAGTTAGATAGTGGAATCATGATTACAGGTTCGCATAATCCACCTAATTATAATGGTTTTAAAATGTTATTAAAAAATAAAAGCATTGTTGGGAAAGATATTTTAGATATAGCAAGAATTTCATCTAAAGGTGATTTTTGTAAAAATAAAAAAGGAAAACTAAATAAAATATCTATGATAGATAAATATTTATTTTTTTTAACTAATTCTGCAAAAATAAAAAAAAATGTTAAAGTTGCTTGGGACCCGGGCAACGGATCTAGTGGTGAAATAATTTCTCGTTTAACCAGAAAATTAAATGGGAAACATTACCTTATTAATGAGAAAATTGACGGTAGCTTTCCTGCGCATCATCCAGATCCAACAGTACCAAAAAATTTAAAACAATTAATAAACTTAGTAAAAAAAAAAAAATGCGATTTTGGATTTGCTTTTGATGGGGATGGAGACAGACTAGGCGTTGTTGATAACAAAGGCAAAGTAATATATGCAGATAAAATTGTTGCTTTCTTGGCCAAAGATGTTCTTTTAGGAAAGCCAAATTCAAAAATTATTTTAGATATTAAATCAAGCCAGATTGTTTTTAATGAAATTAAAAAATTAAATGGAAAACCTATTTTTTGGAAAACCGGTCACTCTTTAATAAAAAAAAAAATGAAAGAGACAAAAGCTGTTTTTGCTGGTGAAATGAGTGGACATATTTTCTTTGCTGATAAATATTATGGATTTGATGATGCTATTTATGCATCAATTAGATTTTTAAACCTTTTTTGTGATTCTAATAAACCATTATCTAAAATATTTAGTAATATGGAAAAATCTTATAATACACCTGAATTAAGATTTAATAGCACAGAAACTGAAAAATTTATAATCGTTGAAAAATTAAAGAAAATTTTAAAAAGAGAAAAAAAAAAATTTATTGGTATTGATGGTGTAAGGTATTTAACTAAAGAAGGTTGGTGGTTAGTTAGAGCATCTAATACTCAAAATATCATTGTAGCAAGGTGTGAGGCGTATTCTAAAGAAAACCTTAAAAAGATTAAATCTAATTTAAAAAAAAATTTGAAAAAATGTTCTTTTAAAGTTCCAAAGTTTTGACTATTTTTTTTCTGTATTTATAATTTATTTATTAATGAATAATAATTTATGTCAAAATTAATAAAAAATATAGATCAAAATAATGAAGTTTTAATAGAGAAAAGCTCTAAAAAAAAAGCAAAAAAACCACCTTTGTATAAAGTTGTTATGTTAAATGATGATTATACACCAATGGATTTTGTAGTTTATTTGTTAAAAACTTTTTTTAAGAAGAACCATGATGAGGCTTCTAAGATAATGTTAGAAGTACATAACAAAGGAGCTGGTATTTGTGGTATTTTTACATTTGAGATTGCTGAAACAAAAATATTAAAAGTTATTAATACATCTAGGAAAAACGGTTTCCCTTTACTTTGTACTTTGGAGAAAATTTAAAAATGTTATCTGACAATTTAGAAAAAACTATAAAAAAAGCTATTTCATATGCAAATGACAGACAACAAGAATATGTAACTTTAGAGCATTTGTTACTCGCTTTAATAGATGATAAAGACGCTCTAGGGGTATTAAATGCATGCAATGTAGATGTTAAAAATCTTAAGATTAGTTTAATAAAGTATCTTGATCAAGAATTAGAAGCAATAAGATCTGCAACAGTGCAAGAAGCTGAACCATCAGCAAGTTTTCAAAGAGTTTTACAAAGAACCGCATCACATGTTTATTCCTCTGAAACTACAAAAATTAATGGTGCGAATGTATTAGTTTCTTTTTTTTCAGAGAGAGAGTCACATGCAGTTTATTTTTTACAAAAACAAGATATGTCAAGATTGGATGCATTAAATTTTATTTCACATGGTATAGAAAAGAATGAAGATAAAATAGAAGAAGAAATGGAAGAAAAAAAAGAAAATAAAGAAAATGAGTTTATATATCCAAATACTTATCAATCGAAAGAAAAAAAAATCAATGATGATTTTACTATAAATTTAATTGATAAAGCTAAAAATAAAAAAATTGATAAATTAATAGGTAGAAATAATGAAATAGAAAGAACAATCCAAATACTATCAAGACGTTCAAAAAACAATCCTTTATATGTTGGAGAACCTGGAGTAGGGAAAACAGCAATAGTCGAAGGATTAGCTCTTAAAATTTTTAATAATGAAGTTCCTAAATTTTTGCAAAAATCAGTTATTTATCAATTAGATTTAGGAGGTTTAATTGCTGGAACAAAATATAGAGGTGACTTTGAAGAAAGAATGAAGAAAGTTATAAAAAATATAAGTTCATCTAAAAATAATATTTTATTTCTTGACGAAATACATACTATAGTAGGTGCCGGCGCTACAACTGGAGGCTCTTTGGATGCATCAAATATTTTAAAACCAGTTTTATCTAGTGGCCAAATTAGGTGTATAGGTTCAACAACATATAAAGAGTATAGAAATTATTTTGATAAGGATAAAGCTTTTTCAAGACGATTTCAAAAAGTAGATGTTGCAGAACCATCTA
>Ga0315338_1002620_pt1 | contig 17305 bp, 32 predicted proteins | sample ASW8metaG_FD_204518 | JGI IMG/M metagenome (GOLD analysis project Ga0315338, IMG submission 204518) | Ammonia-oxidizing marine archaeal communities from Monterey Bay, California, United States - ASW #8 | ecosystem: Environmental > Aquatic > Marine > Coastal | place: USA: California | collected... | reverse complement strand
CGAACATTTTGCAAACCATATTGTTCTTGTGTTTGGCGACAGACTACTTAAGAATATGCTCCCTCTGTTACATTCTCAGGGGTTCACAAAGGAATCCTTAATATGTTTAAACTAAAATTCATTCTATTTGCTCTTATTTTTGTTTTGGGAGGAGGTGTTGCCGACGCCGAAGACACCACAAATCAAAGTGTCGCTCTTATTGTATCTGATGCGAGTATGTCTCTGACCGAGCGCAAGGTCCGCACTGCCGCTGTTCGTGTTTTTACAAAGGGCGGCGGGCACGGCTCGGGCTCTTATATCAAACATAAAGGCTTTCATTTTATTTTAACCGCACAGCATGTTGCCGATGGCTCTGTTTATTCTGATTATGTTGTAAAGAAAAATGGAGAATCCAAGAAGGCAATCCTTGTTTGGTCTGATAAGGCAACAGATATTGCTGTCCTAATGCTCTTATCTCCTTTTGAGACCATCTCGCCGATGGCTTTTAAAGTGACTTCAGACATTCCAGAAGTGGGGACTGAGATCTCTTACTCTGGCTACCCATCAAGCCACCAACTGATGTCCATTCGCGGCAGAGTTGCGGGCTATGAGCAGAAGAAGGGTGCTGGAACGCAGATTATATTACACACCTTTGGGTGGTTTGGTTGTTCTGGTTCTGTCATCTACAACAAAAAAGAAGAAATCGTTGGAGTTTTGTGGGGAGTTGATGTAGAATACTACCCTGGTATAGCTGTTGTTGAAGAAATGGTCTGGGTCATCCCGGTTCAGAAGTTAAAGATGGACGAAGTCGTTGAGAACACCTGTAAAATCAAAGATATGAAGCAGGATCTAGCCCGCTTCTGTAGAAAGTAAATGAAACTCCTACTTGAAAATTGGCGAGAGTATTTGAAAGAAGAACAAGGTTATTTATACCACGGAACCTCAAGTGCCTTCGCCCACGAAATGATTGATAACTATACAGCAGTTGAAACATATTGGGGAGATTTCCAAACCGCGGAAGTCTATGCCAGTGCTTACGAGAACCCGACAATAGTAAAAGTGCCGTTGGAAAGTATAAGCGACAAAATAGAACCAAACATGACGATAGTGCAGCAGTATAAAGCGGACTATCCTGATGATTTAGAATATTGGAACAGCAGCGATAAAACTGCCTCAGATAGTTTGGAGATTTTCGGTTCGGCTCTTTTACCCTCTGGTGTCTTACTACAAGGAGCGACGATAGATGAAACTCCTACTTGAAAATTGGCGAAAGTATTTGAATGAAGCAGCGATGGACATAAACAACCTACCGGAGCGCACCGTAGTTGTTATTGATGAGGGATGGGGGGTAGATATTTATTATTCTGAGATCGGCAATATGGGTAACACCGACACCGACCCTCGTGGTAGCATCCGAATCGAAAAAACATCGTATGAAGCAGAAGAAGATTGTGATGGCGCTTGGAGTGTGCGCAGCGTGAGTGCAGATTCGGGGTGGGGTCCGATGCTTTATGACATTGCAATAGAGTGGGCTACACAAAATGCTAACGGACTGATTGCCGACAGAGCAGCAGTAGAAGACGATGCAAAGAATGTATGGGATTATTACCTTAACAAGCGTGATGATGTGCAGGTACATCAGTTAGGTGACGATAATTGTGACCAAGATGTCGCAATTGAAGATCGCGGAGAAGATGATTGGGCAAATAGCCCTTTAAGCAAGAGATATACCAAGGAACCTACAACTATTAATGCTCTAAATGATGCAGGGAAGCTGAAGGTGCGGAGAGATCTTAAATGAAACTACTACTTGAAAATTGGAATAAATTCTTAAACGAGGCAAGCACTGGCTTTGATTTAGCTAAGTCTATAGCATACACTGCTTTTGTTTTGGATGATAGTTCTCACCAGAAGTTGGCACAGATGGCTCCTGATGGCTGGAAGATATATGCTCATCATATGACAATGATCCCGCCTACAGAACAGAAACAAAGGTTACCCCCATCACAGTTCTTTGAGGGCTGTATCAAGGTCGTGGGAATAGCCAGAAACGAAATGGTCATTGCCGTAAAGGTCGATCTTAGCGAGATGGCTGTCTATAACAAGATTGTCGGCGTCCCACACATAACAATTGCTACAAATGCCGGGGGTAAACCAACAATGTCTAATGAGTTCTCGGATGAAGATTTTGAGCCGATTGAACCTATTGAGGTTTGTGGTAAAGTAGAAGAAGTGCCAAGATGAAACTACTACTTGAAAATTGGCGAAAGTTCTTGACTGAAGGAGATGTCTTGCGTATAGGGGCGTCCAATAGAAATAAAGAGATTGTTGATGTCGTCATTGATCGTCTAGATTGGACTCCAGCACGCAAAGAGCATGGGGCGGAAGCATATGCTGCGACCATTATAAATCTTCGCAAGAAGGGCTACACTTCTCAAATGATAGCAGATAAAATAGATCAAATGGAAATGGATGCCATTTATTCAGATCTCGGGATGATAGAAAATCAAAAAAGTCCAGAACTCTATGGCAACTGCGGAATGCTTGCTGTAGCTCTTTTAGAAGAAGGTATCAAACGCAACAAACAAGTGGAGGTCGTTTTCCTTCATAGCGCCCAAGATCCCCTTGAAGACGAAGACTATGACTTATATCATGTTGCCATGTATTATAATGGAAAATATTATGATGATCGTGGCGAAACTACAGAAAAAGAAATGTCTAGCCTAGTCCCCCTCGGATTAACAACTCCACAAAACGAGGAACCCCGCCAAGGGAGAGACTATAATCTAGATTCTTATATAGTTGATGATATGCAAGGTCTTGACTATATTTCTAAAATAGTTGAGTCTCTTACAGGCTGGTCAAAAACTTGTGATGAATATAAGCAGAGGTCCATAAAATTTTGGGATGGAATAGAAAATGAAACTATTACTTGAAAATTGGCGAAAGTTCTTGACTGAAGAACAAGGTGAGTGGATAGGGACTATTGATGACCTTGGTTCTGACCTTTATCGCATTACCAAGCGTTATACAGACTATGGTGACAATCTAGAGATGTTTAAAAAAGGGACTGGTATTGTAAAGTCAAGCGACAGGTCCGCAGACGACGATGAGCCCTATCTAAATTCTGATGGGGAACCTGAGCATAGGATTTATTTCTTTAGGTCTCAGAACGAAGCCACGGCGGCTATGATGTCCGATATTGAGGAGGTGGAAGCCATCGTTGGTGACTTCTCCGAAGAAGACAGAGATAGGGGCATCAACGAGAACCTATTGTTGGTGAGGGTTAGGATGAACTTACTTCCACCAGAGGTAGAGTTCTTTACCGATCCAGAGTTAGAGGGAACTCCCTACGATACTATTTATGGTGCGTATCCTGATGGACGGAAATGGGAACTCAGCCCAAGAGCCGGCGATGTTCAGGTCGCGAGCGAACTACTTAATGACGAAGAGGATGATTATTACTATGAAGATTTCTAAAGCAAGACTAAAGCAGATTATCAACGAAGAACTCACTCGCTCCGACAAGACCGAGATCAAAAAGATGATCGAGAAAGAGCTTGAGAAGCTCCTCAAAAAGAAGGAGACCAAGGACCAGATCGCTGACCTCACCAAGAAGATAATGAAGAAGCTTTACAAGGATCTGTCACTAGAGCACCCCTACATCATTGACCGCATCAAGGTTTGATGTTATATTATAGGTGTGAGTAACACTCCCATCGCCGCAGTCGCAGTACCACTTTCCCCGCCGGCAGTGGGTGATTGGGTATACTATCCAAAAACGAAAGTCACAGGACTAGTTATATCGATCAATAGTGAGACTATGTTCATGAGAATCCATTGCCTTGTTACGATGGAATTTAAGTGGGCTATTCTCCACAATTACGGACAATACAAAATTTTATGAATATTGGCGATCTAGTGAGGTTGCGGGATGTCTATCCCATGTGGATTCTTTCTGTAGGTTTGAGTAGGAAGGGACTAGGTATAGTAACGAAAGTTTTCGAGGAGACTGACGAGGTAGAGGTTTATTGGTTTAGTATTTTCAAATGTTATAGAATCAAACAAAGCTTGATTAATCTGCTGCACCAAAAGGAATAAAATGAATAATAATTTTAGAATCGCCCTCTTTGTGATGGGTTTCGTCGCGGTCGTTTTTGTTATTATGACAGCGAACACAAAATTGACAAATCTTGAAAGAAGTATCGAAAGAGTCCATGTTGAATCGATCGTTTCTTCTGGAAAAGCGATCTACATGCCCGGAAATGTGTGTGTATTAAAAGCAACTTCTGACATACCTACGTCTAAAATGCGTGAATTTGCTGCTGCATGTGTTCGTTCTCACGATAATTGGCTACTAATCAACAACGCGCAAACTAGTTATAGTGATGACGATAAGGCTATACCAGACGACTGATTTGCAGCACGGCAAGCTAATAAAAGACATGGCTTCTGGCGATCTGGGCATACTAACAACCCGCTTCAATGTGATGAAAGGTTGGGGCGAAGAGAGCGCGATTTGGGCTTGGGATATTTATTGGACTGGACCATCCACAGATGAAGAAAACAGAGTGGTGCCATTCATCGAGCAAGGCATACTGGGTCTATTAAACGGCGGCAGTTGGCTGCTAATAGAAGAATAGTCTAGTGGAAGAGTTGCGAGAAAGCACGAAGTATGTTATATTAGAAGCAGGTGATATGATATGCGACACTCGCACGGGATCTAAGGGATTTTTAATCAAGAGAGAAAGAAGAATAGATATCGTTCGTGATGATATCTACGTGTGGCATGTCATATGGTTCAGCAAAAAATATGAACAATTTAATTGTTTGCCGTTTATGGAAGAAGAAGGAATAAAAATGTCTGTCGTTATAGGGACAGTCGTAATACATAAATCTAATATTGGAGAGAAAGATGAATGAATGGAATGTTTATAAGGTTTTTGCCAGCGGAAAGAGGGCGAAGAAGCCCTACACCACTTTCAGCGCCGAAGAGCCAAGCCATTTCTTTGAGAATATTTTGCCCACACTTGCAGCGAAACTACAAAAGACGAGTTGGGTAGTAATTGATCTACGAGAGCCCCAGGAGCGACCTGCTGAGGGAGTCGATGGAGAGGCGGAGTTGGCGATCAAGAGGAACCAAACAGTTCTAAAAACGAGAGCCTCGGAAAAGTATCCAGATCTAATCGGTCAGAGGATTATCGGTGCCCTCATGATGAGCAAGGAGACAGATTGGAAATGGGCTTGGTGCATAGTTCAGCCAGCAACTCACAATTTTATTGCAATGGTTTCGGAACCATTTGAAAAGAGACGGGAGGCAATGGAGTGGATTCCAATAGAATACCAAAAAATGGTAGGCACGCAGCCCACAGAATAGGAGATCTTGTTAGAGTATCTAAGTATCCGCGAGAGCGGCAGGTCGGCAGGCTCCAATACAACGCTGGGATCTGCGTTGGCTCTATTGGGGTTGTCACGAAGACGCCCCAAGAAACCGGTGGTATCCTGTTTATTGAAGTTTATGTTTTTAAAAACAATGAAACACATTTTTATACTCCACAAGAAGTTGAAATAATCTCCAATATAGACACTTAGCTTTCTATTTATTTAGAGGGCTTATTCATGAAGCAGTCCAATAGTTTTATCGAGAGCATGTCTTTGACGTGTATCTTGATAAACATTGGGCTTTTTCTTTTTGCATCGATAGTCGGAGACAACCCTTTACAGATCCTATCACTATTTAATATTGCTTGTTTTTTCTTTTATTTTTTAATCTTAGGTAGAAAGTGATGTATAATAGAATTTGGAATCAATTTTTAATAGAGCAAGAAAATCTTGCTGGTTCTACTATCGATTTCCCTGAGATTATCCCAGTAAGAAAAGAACCAGCCCCAACACGCTCGCGCCCGTCGCCCTTCACCACAGGGATTGGGGCTTATCTAATCAGCAAAGGCTATGATCTGGATAAATATCTGGGTGGTGGTAAGGATGGAAAAGTCTATCGTGCCACAGATAAAAAGACAGGACAAAGAGTCGCTGTCAAAATGGTCTCGGCTGGGTTCAGTCATTCAGGAACTGACGCTGAGCGGGAAGTAGAAAACTACGAATGGGCAAAAACCAATAGGGAATCGCTTGGAGAGGACGCAAAGTATCTTCCTGTGGTGTATTCAGCACAGATGGCTGAAATCCCGCTTGCGGGCGAGTCAATGAATGGTGAAAAAGGAACATTTGGATTAATCTTTATGGAAGAGTTAGAGCCCCTGCCTGCTTCCATTGCTCGAAGCCTCTTTGTTCCCACTCGTCCTCGCCCGGAGAAAGATGCAAAAATAAAAATCGCACGAGATAAGAGGCTTTTTAGAGAACCGACCACAATAGGTGCCCTTATAGCGCTCGCCATTTCCTTAACGAGACAGAGCACACAAGATCTTATAAATATAGAAGCCGAAACACAACTAGATAAAGAAACAAAAAGAAGATTTTATGGAAATGAACCCCACACCCCTAATCCCCATCAGAAAAAGTATATGTCCGCACAGGGCGCACGACTTATGGACATCTTCGTTGATGCGTCTCTTGATGCGATGATAGAAAATCAAGAGGACGAAGATACTACTAGACTTGTTGAAGAATACCAAGACACTTTTAAAACAGATCTGGAAGATGCTTTCTTCAAAGCTTACAATCGTCCAATAGTATCTGGCGGTGAAGATCTTTTGGACACAAGCGGACTCAAAGGTCTAGATCAACTTTATGGACAAGAGAAAGAAATAGAAAAATCTTTTCCAGAATCAGCAGGAGTGAGGGCGGCTATGAAAAAATATCTAGGCAGAGGTCTGAGAGCATTTGATGTTCACTCCGACAATGTTATGATGCGTCCTGGGACTAACGAAATAGTTATCGTCGATCTTGGAAGATTTAACGTTGATTTTTAAGGAGTTTGAATGTACGAGTATAACGCCATATGCACACGAGTCGTTGACGGGGATACTGTCGATGCCAGAGTAGACCTCGGCTTCAGTGTTTGGATAGAGTGCAGAATAAGATTGGAAGGCATAGATACGCCAGAGACGCGCACAAAAGATCTAGACGAGAAGAGACAGGGGCTTATAGCAAAAGAATATTTAAAAACGATTATGGATGGCGTTGGGGGGCGGTTTGTATTGAGATCCCACGGGGTTGGTAAGTACGGAAGATGCCTGGGTACTATTTATGTAGCCGGCGAGGACATAAACAGAAGACTCCTCGATGAAGGATACGCCAAGGAATATTTAAAATGAAACTTCTACTTGAAAACTGGCGCAACTTCATCACAGAAGGTGGCAATGTCTTTGTTGGTGAGGTAGTCGATGCTATTCCTATGGAATACATTGGTCCAACCTTAGAGAAATATTATGAAGAGCTTTCGAGTTTATTTCCCCGGAACGCTTCCAGATTTACAGACTTTGCTCCGTTAGGGTCTGTTGGTAAGAAAGCAAAGTCGGGCGATATAGATTTGGCTGTCGATGTTCAAGAGTTATTTCCACAAGGCAAGGTAACCGATGAGGATCTACAAAGTTGGAACCTCGACCCGGTGTCATGGCGCGCAACTTACGAAAAAATGGTTAAGCGCGCTAGAACAGCCACTCCTTCAGAGGTAGAATTGCGTGCCTTCTTATACGAGCTTGCGAAATACATCGGCGAGAACTCTGAAATAATAAAAACTGACTTGAAAAAGGTTCGTCCTGGGCAGATGTTCTCTCTATTTCCTCAGATCTCGGACTCTGGCGAGCAGTTAGACGTTGGTGTTCAGATCGATTGGATGATGGGCAACAGAAACTGGCTCAAATTCTCCTACTTCTCTCCGATGCCAACCGAATCGCAGCCATTGTTGAAGGGTTTACACAGAACGCAGCTACTTTTGGCGATGTTCTTGGCGAAAGACCACTCTTTCAAGCACGTCGGTGGTGTGTTTGACCGAACGACAGGTAAAAAGGTGGCTCACAGCCCCTCAGACGCTATGAGACTGCTTGGAAAACTATATGGGTCCACCGTGTCGGCTGATGTTTTTGAAACGTTTGAGGGTGCGCTGGGGTGGCTTAGGGCGAATGCCTCCGAACAGGACACAAATGCCGCCCTTGATGTCTATTTGAAGATTTTAGATCGCACCAAAGGTAATAAAGAGACTCTGCCGGGCGGAGAACAGAACAGATGCGGTTATATCCCACAAGAGTTGGAAGATTATTGGGTTCAGAACTGGCAAAGGCTTGGTTTGAAGGGCGATAAACTCTGTAAGACGGCAAACGACAAGCTCAGGGCTGCCTCCAAAGGCGAAATGCTTGAAGAAGCACCGACCCCGCGTATAGCGAACCTCGGAAACGAAGATATCACCGCTTTAATTGACTTGATCTTGGGTAAGGACAGCATTCTTGATGCTTCAGAGAAGCTTGCCGGGCAAAACTTGTCTGTTAAGATTGAAAACGGTGAAGTTTTCACCAAATACAAGCAGCAACCCGATTTCATACCAGCACGAGAGCCGTTTGCTTCGATATTCTCAAGGGCAAGCGATGGAAGTTACGTGTTTGAGATGATCTCAACAGAAAATAGACCAGATTACGTCAACTATTTGACCGATAGCACGATTCTTGTTGACTTTTCTGGGAACTTGACTCCTGATGAAGCAAGTAAGCTCTCAACAGACGACTATACCCTGATGTCTAAAGACCAAATACGACGAAATCAGTTTGAGATCACAGATGAACAGCGCCAAGAGCTACTCTCTTTGCGTGTGAGAGCGCAGGAAAGGCTGAGGAAGGCTGACAAACAAGAGATAGCGGAACGTATTAAGGCGATTATCCTTTCCCCCAACGTCCAAAGTATACTTGGGGGTGGTATAGAGGGCTTATATGTGACCGGTGGAGGCAAAGATTTCAAAATTCCGAGCCCAACTTACCAAAAACTACAGAGATTACAAGCAGGAATCTATGCTGTGTGGTCAGGAAGAACAAAAATTAAGAAATCTGATGTGAAACGTCGTCTTATTCAGGGTGAGGATACGGATAGAATCGTTATGGACTTGAAAAACTTCTTATCTTTCGCTCAAAAACAAATTCCACAAGGTTACAGGATCTTTGTTAATCCAGATGAGGCTATGATCCTAATATCCAAGATGGATTCAGAGGTTGGACGTAAGGAAGTTTATAGATTTTTGAATAAGAGAATCAAAAAGAAGCAAGATTGGTATTCTCCGGGAGATGGTGCGTAGAGAAACAAAGCTACAAGCTCATAAGCCAACTATTTACTTTGCATCGGAGGTCCCATCATGGCTGAACAAGATTATAGTCAATTAGTATTGGCACAACTACAGTCGCTCTCACAAGCTATGGAGGCTCTTCGTGGTGATTTGCAGTTCGTGAGACAAGAGATTACAGAGCTTAAAGCTAAAGAAGACAGAGTGGTGGAGCTTAAAGAGTGGAAACAACGTATAGACGAGGTGGTTTCCCCTCCACAATTACAAAAATTAGTCAAAGAAGTAGAAGAACTCAACAATTTTAAGACAAAAGCGATCACAATCTTTGCTGTTGTGCAGTTTGGTATGGGCGCCATACTCTTTGCTATGAACTTCACAAGTTGACAAGCCATTAAATAGTGTTATATTAAGTGTATGAAACACTTAGATATACAACTTGGCGATTTTGTAGGTCAAAAGCACCCAAAAGAAGGCTTTTGTCTTAAAAAAGGTATAGTTGTTGTCTCAAAAGAGGATTTTTATGCAATACAATGGCTATCATACAACAAAGATTTCTTTATGGAACACGAAAGCTCTGTGTTTAGAGAACTTAATGAGGACTATTTATTGATAGAGATGTCTTATAATAGAAATTATATGGCAAACATCGTAATCTTAAGTAAAGCAGGCTAAAATGACTTGGGACAAACTCGATACCGACAGAATAGAGCAGATTGTGAGACAAATAACCGGAAAAAAGATTGATAAAACCAAAGAACTGGTTAAATCAGCCATTATTAAGGGAACGGGGATAGTTTTTCTATGGGCTCCTATGAAAAAGAAGCTTATAAAGGTCAATCAGGGTATCCGCGTATACGTTATAAGCTATGAAATGGACGAAAAAGACAGAGTTCTCATCTATGATGGTTATCATTTGCTTGCAATCCACCCAGATGACATAGAAGAGATAGGATTTAACTAAAATGTATGTAAATTTGCCAAAATACTTGTTTATTTTTGTTATTTTGGGCTTTTTTTGGGCTTTTTACGCTCTTTTGGGCTTTGAGATAGTCTGTGTGACCATTTTGGGACTTTTGGTAGCTATGAAAATGACTGAAATGTAGAAAAGTAGTCTATTTAGGGTTATATGAGTCTAAAGCATTCAATTTTTGGTGAGAATTCATCAAAAAACATCAAAACTGGCGATGTGGTGTCCTGGTCTACATGGAATTCGGAGAATTCGGACTGGAATAAACACATCGGACTGGTTTTGGAGGTCAAAAACACCATTTTATCCAACAGAATGGTGTGCGTTTCGGTGGTTTTGCCCCTAAAAGAGCCCAGAATACCCCTAGAAATGTTTACTTTTTCACTAAAATTGGTGTCTTCAACAGACAAAAAGGAGGTTTAAAGTGGATATTATCGATCATATCGCGATCAGAGTGGGCGATCTTGAGGTAGCCAAAGAGTGGTATTTGGACCATTTGGATGCCGAAGTATCATTTGAGGATGTCAAGTACATCCGACTCAAGGTTGGGAACACAAACATAGCTCTCATAGACGAAAAACACTATCCCCATGCTCACTTTGGTATTCATGTTGAACATAAAGACGAACTGCCAAGTATCGGAGAGCGAGTAGAGCATCGTGATGGAACAATAGGGGTTTATGTCAAAGACCCATTTGGGAACTATTTAGAATATATTTGGTATTCTCCAGAACAAAGTGAGGTGTTCCTCAAATGAAAGATATCCTACAACCATTATTCAAGCAGTTTATGCCGTTTGCCCAAGAACGAATGGGGTTTGATAAGCCCCCGAGGCTTTTCCTGCGTAATGATCCAGAGAACGCACAGAACCCACTTGGTAAGACTGCCTATTATGATCCAGAGCAGATGTCGGTGACTCTCTACATTGATGGTAGACACCCAAAGGACATTATGCGTTCGTTATCGCACGAACTAGTCCACCACACTCAAAATTGTAATGGACAGTTTGATCACACTGGAGAAATGGGAGAGGGCTATGCCCAGAACGATGAGCATTTACGTGAAATGGAGCGTCAAGCCTACGAAGAAGGAAATTTATGTTTCCGAGATTGGGAAGACTCCGTAAAAGGGACTATTTATAATGAATCTTTGCAGAAAGGAGCAAAAAACAAAATGTCATTTAAACAATGGAAAGACAAGGAAATAAGCACTATACTAACCGAGAAGTGGGGTTTTAGTTTCAATCTCCTTGCTGAGTCTCTGGAAGAAGAGGCAGCCGTCGAAGAAGAGGTGGTTGAAGAAGCCGTCGAAGAAGAGGTGGTTGAAGAAACAGCCGAGGATCTTGATGAGCGAAGGGGCAGAGGACGCGATCGTGAGGGTATGGAGCCCGACAGCCGCAGGCGCGCGATGAGCGAAGGAGAAGATCAAGAAGAACTTGAAGAAGCAGATAAGCCTGATTTTCTAGACCTTGATAAAGACGGCGACAAAGAAGAATCTATGAAGGATGCTGCCGAAGACAAGAAAGAATCTGTGACCGAAGCTAAAGTCCGCCAACTCATTCGCAAGCTAGTCAAAGAAGCCTCTATGAGAGGTCGCTGAAATGTCTAAGTGGGGCGACTGGATTTATGGTACTAATGCGCAAAGGGATCTTGAGATTCTTCTTGAAGAGATTCATTCTGAGATTAAAAGCATTAAAGCAAAAAATCTTGTAGAGCAAGATAAGCTTGATACTGTAGCCAAAACCCTTTTTGAAGCGAAACTTAAAGCCAAGGAACTTGAATATAAAAATAAGGTTCTCAACACTAAAATTTCAATTTTAGAAGAAGACTTGAATCTATAGGAGATTTTGATGTCTGAACTTTATGACCAAATAGAAGAGCTTGTGATAGAAATAGAGGGCGATGACATAGAGCGTGATCGCACCCTTGCTATTGTGCCTGGAGCGTTCAAGCCCCCACACTTGGGGCACCTATCTATGGTCAAACAATACGCATCAGAGGCGGACGAAGTGATTGTTCTTGTTTCTTCTCCTCTCAAAGCGAACAGAGGTATTGGCGGCAAACCCATTACAGCCCAGCAATCCAAAGAGATCTGGGAGATGTTACTTGCTGACCAAGGACTATCTAATGTTAGAGTCGAGATTTCACCAAAACCTTCACCTATAAGCGCTACATTTGAGTATGTCGGCGAAGAAGGTCCTTTGGAGCCCGGAACACGACTTATACTCGGTGCTAGCCAGAAAGGTGGTGATTTCAAACGTTGGAGATCTGCCGCAAAGTATGTGAAGCCCGGTGTAGAACTCCTACCACCAGAAGAAACTGCCGTAGTCCCAGGCGACAGACCCAATGGTGAGCCATACAGCGCTACTGACGCCCGTAAAATGTTAGAGCAGGGCGAAGACGCAGATGAGTTTTTTGGTGAGGGCAGAACTGCTGCTGTGAGATCTATATTGGGCTTAGATACTTCACTGGAAGAAATGTCTGCGATGGGTGGCGGTGCTGTTGCTGGGGCTGTGGGATCTAATGATATGAAGAAAAGAAAGCCAAAAACCGAAAGCAATAAACACCCTCCGTACAACGAGTTATACTTATACAAAGAAGTTTTAAAACTACTTACTACAAAAGGTATCATAAAATGAAAAATCCAGAAGATTTGCTTAAAGAGAACATAAGAGATCTGATCTCGCTTGTCAAGAAGAAAAATAAGAATAACTTATCTGAAGAGCGCCAACTACGCCAAATCATTAGAGAATTCTTACAGGTAGAATTGAAAGAAGGCTCAACTCCAGATAACGATCCTTCCCCCCATTCCTCAACAGGAATCAATGTTCTGGAAGATCTTTTGAAGAGGATAGTTCCCATCCTCGAAGATGATTACAAACTGCTCACAACCTCTGAAGAACAGAGGGATTCTTATCGCTCTCACGTTGTAAAAGCAGCATCGGACACTTTAACACCTGTGGAATTAAACAATGCTGCTGGTCAAGGCGAAGCTGAAGGTTTAGATGAAGAAATCGATGTTGAGATCTCTGATGAAGGTGATGAAGATGATATGTTCATTGACATCAACCCTGAAGATAAAGAAGAAGAAGTAGAGGAGGATCCCAGAGATTCATTTGGCATCGAAGGTAAGGATACCACAGGACGCAACATGGCGTATACAACTTTCAAGAAAATTGAATCCCCAATCATCGATGCTTACGACCTACTCAGCAATGCCGAAGATCAAGAAATATTCTATGACTACTTAATCGCTAATCTAAAGTTGTATTTTGATAAGTTTGAATCTGAAATCCAACCAAATGTAGAAGAGCCATCAAATCAAGCTTATGATTCCGCTTCAGAACAGCCTTCTGGCGGAGAAGAGGAGTCTGAGGATACATTAGATCTAGAAATATAGTTGACAAGCTACATTCTATAGGTTACTATACTTAATATGAAGAAAGAGAAGTCAGTAACAAAGTATAAGAGTATAATTAATAAACTATTAAATAATAACAAAATTAATGAAAGTACATTAACATTCATAGATTCTTTATCATTAGAAGATTTGATTGCTCTTAAATTAGAATTGTCTTCAAGACATATTAATAATAAGATGTATGGTCTTAATATTTGGTCTGGGACAATCAATATTGTAAGAGAGGCTATTTTGAAGTTTAGTGTTGGTGCCACTACTTCTAAAGTTGATGCTGCTAGGTTTTTAGGTATAAGTTATAAAGACTTATTACAACTACTTAAAGAGTACGAGTTATGGGAGTATTTTAAGAATGAAAGAACTTTTTGAAAGCTTTAGAAAATTTTTAAAAGATGATGAATTCGCTTATAATCATAATTTATTTGTTGATTTTATCAAAAGTGATTTAAGTGACGAAGAGCGTCAAGAATATGTAGAATACTTTAAAAATTATTCTGGTGGAAAGATAGATCAAAAAGCAAATCAAATGATGCATAGGTTTTTTAAGTGGAAATTTCCCTATGATGTTGCAGCTAGTGATGATTGCTCAGAGAAGCTACAATATCTAGATGCCCTTGTTAAATCATTTTATCAAAATCCAAAACCTATGGACACCCTGTCTGAACCATCCCATTCGGAAATCAAAGAGTCACTACCCGTTTCTACCCCTTACACCAAGTGTAAGCAAGAACTTTTTATTGATAGAGATGCCAAGAAAAAAACTAGAGATGATATGGATAAGTTATGAAACTCATTTTTGAAAGCTTTAGAAAGTTCTTAAAAGAAGAAAACTTTATAGGTGATTTATCTCTTGACTATGATGAAGAAGGCAATGTTATTCTTTATCACATCTCAGCAACCGAAGGTATAAACGAATTTGATCCTTCCTATGCTGCCGCAAACATAAAGAATTATACCCAGCAAGAATACAGAACTTGGGATAGACCGAGAGTTTTCTTTTTTACTCGCCTCGGACAAGAAGACACAGGTATTGGTAAGATAGAAGGGATACCTTATAGCGTAAAGCTCGACGCAACCCAACTCTATCCAATAATGGAAGATCCTGCTGGTCTCTCATCCAGAATAGAACAACAGAACTGGATGATCGAGAACATACCAGAGTTCAGAGAAGAATATGAGCAAGCTAGAAAATGTTCAGTTGGAGAAAAGTATAACCAATGGCATATTTGCTCTAAAACTTCAGATTCTGATGGGCTCGCCTACACAGAAGAGAAGTTTGCTGGTAAAATGTTGTTAGTGGACAATCCAAGATTTCATCATATGAAGCCTAATACTTACGAAATGGTTGCCAACTTAGCAGAAACACGTTATAATAGTATAGGTTTTATCTATCCGCAAAGTGACGATAAACAAAATCAAATTGTTGCTTTGTGGCGGAAAGTGCCAACAGAAAGATTAGAAAAAGACTTTTATTAATTAGGAGAAAAAATGATTGGAAAAAATGTATGGTCAAAATATGGTGATCACACACTTCGCTTTGGTAAGATTGCGGAGGAGAAGATAGAAAACGGATGGGTATTCGTTCGTGTTGATTGGGTTGATGATCATGCTTTTAATATGGATAGACAAAGGTTGATTAATCTCAGAGGTGTAGACTCTCGTTCTGATTGGTCTAGAATAGACAAACTATCGTTCTTTGAAAAAGATGAATTAGTTTCAAAAATTAATAAATTATAAATTATGGTCTGCCCCGGTGACTCGGCGGGGAATTAATATTGTGAGAGTCCATGCCTATCATGACTCATGTGGTAAAACCGAAAAGTAAAAATGTAGGCTAGCTGTGGTGAGCAAGAGATCCACGTCCGTGTCATAAAGTGAGGTGTCCGAGCGGTTTAAGGATCCGGTCTAGAAAACCGGTGTAGGAGCAATCTTACCGTGGGTTCGAATCCCACCCTCACTGCCTTCCCTATGGAGTTGTTACGAAAATGCATCAATACCGCATAGATGAATGGGTTATGTATCATCAGTTCCCTGGCGCTGACGCGGAATGGCTGAGAAAAGGAAAAAAGGCAGTCATTCTTGAACTATTAGAGAATGGTCAATATATTATTTGGATAGATGATCCAGATATGGACATTGAGTGGAGAAGGAAAAAGGTAAACGAAGCAGATCTTACTCCTGTTGACTAGTTACTGATAGTTCCTTGTTGATTACGCGAAAAAGTATCCTTCTATGAACACCTTGCTTACCAGTTTATTATTTCTACTCTTAACATCTTGCGGTAACGACTTCACTGTAGTTCCGAAAGATATTCTAGAGGTTAAGGTAGTTGACACTGCGCCACAAACAGAAGTGGTGATTGATTATTTTATTCAGCCATCCAAGCCTGAGAGCTTGGATGTTTTGGTTGTGTTGGATACCTCTTGTTCTATGAGAGATGACTACGAGAAAGTCGCAATTGGGATGGATATTCTAAGGGGCGACATAGAGCCCTTGACTTATGACTATCAAATGGCGATCATCAATAGTTCGCTCAACGGCACTTATTATGTTGGAATTTATGATTCTGATACCTCGTCAATAGACTTTTTGCTTGGACCCTCTCTTTTGACTTCGGATCCAGCAGAGGAAGCATTCAGGTCACATTACCAGTTTACTACGACTACACCCGAAGGTCTTGCCTTTTTAAGACCAGAGGTGCCGAAATTGTATATCTACATTTCAGACGAGGATGAACAGAGCACCATCCCAGCAAGTGTGTTCAAAGAATGGCTTGATGAATATCACGTCGGCATTCAATATGATGTTATCGCAATTGCAATGAAAGAGGATTCCGATCCTTCTTGCTCACCCGGAACCAGAAATGTTGGGCACAAATATGATGTGCTTTCTCAATATTTCAATAAAAGAAGTATTGATTTTTGTGGCGACTGGCAGTTGGCTCTTGCTGATAGTAGCTTTCTTTTGACAGAAGTAACTTACATGCAGTTGGGCAGGGATCCCGTCGAAGAGACTATCGTTGTCTATCAAAACGGAACGAAAGAAGAAATGTGGTACTACTTACCGAGTACGAATACGGTATACTTTGAATTTCACATTCAAGAGTCTGCTGTTATTAAAATTGGTTATGATTCAATAGTGGAGTAGTGATGATCACGGCGATGGGCGATGTTATGCGTGAGGCATATAAGCGCAATTGGATTACCACCCGCGATGGGAACTGCGCCGTTAGGATTAAAAACTCAAATATAATTCACTTAACCCCCTCGGCAGTTAGAAAAACGCAGATTTGCCCAGAAATGTTAGTAAGAATGAAGATTGGAAAAGAGATTAAGTTTTCTTCTAATATGAATCTCCAGCCAACAGGAGAATGGGAGATGCACTATCTTATTTTGAAAGATAGCGATACCACCCTAAGTTCTGTACATCTTCATCCACCAAATATCGTCGCTGCAATGTATGCTGGCTGGAGTTTAAATACAATGGTTGAACCATTTCCAGAGGTATATCGTTATACTCGTGTGGGACCGAATGTTGCCGCCTGGAACGCACTATCTAAAGAGTTAGCAACTCATACCTACGCAAATCTTAAAATTGAAAGCGGGGCTAGAGAGTTTGATATTGTTGGGCAGAAAAATCACGGAGTAACAGCCGTGGGCAAAAATCCTTGGGAAGCATTCGAACACATAGAAAGAGTTGAACACATTTGTCAGATTGTG
>Ga0315338_1002619_pt1 | contig 17307 bp, 12 predicted proteins | sample ASW8metaG_FD_204518 | JGI IMG/M metagenome (GOLD analysis project Ga0315338, IMG submission 204518) | Ammonia-oxidizing marine archaeal communities from Monterey Bay, California, United States - ASW #8 | ecosystem: Environmental > Aquatic > Marine > Coastal | place: USA: California | collected... | reverse complement strand
GGCCAGGCGCAACGCGGCCCCGATCCCTCGACAGGTCGGGCTTTGGAGAACGCGATAGCGGGAGTCATCGTCCACGAGGGCGTGCATCCGAGATATCGTGTCATCCGTACTGCCATCGTCGATGAGGAGAACCTCACAGTTGAAGTCGAAGGCAAGCGGAGTGAGGACCTCATCGAGTTTCTCGATGAGTTGGGCGAGCCCCTCACGCTCATTGTGGCAAGGGATTACGATGGCCAGGCTTTGAGACACGTCGTCCGTTCCAACTTTGGGTCCACAAAAGACGATCGAATTCGTCTCCGCAAAAACCGCACATGCCAGTGACAAACTAGAACACAGGTAGGCCATGCCCGGCGGGTCATCCCTGCGGAGGGACAAGTTGGATTTGATGCCCCGTCGAAAATCGGCAGTACCCCTTCCGCTCACGGTAAACCGGAGTGACGTGCTGCCTGCACAGCTTCACACAAGTATCGGCAAATTGCCGGGTGCTCTTTGTGTCGAAGCACAGTCTTATTCTCGATGATCGAAGAAGAATCGTAGCAGAAACAGCTGTCCGGCCGGTGCAGTTTGGCCGATATTCCGTTAGGAAAAGATTGCCGACACGTTTTTTAGCGGGGCTGATAAAGACGAGCCAGGACACAACGACAAACCGCTGGAGCAAAGTCAGTTGGTGGGTAGTCTTGCTCATCCTCCTCGCAGCGACGTTCATTAGGGTCGGTGAGTCCGTTCCCTGGCGGAACGAGTTTTTCTACCTGGCCAGACTTATCCGGACCTTCGATCCCAGTTACATTCCCGTCGATTGGACCCTGGGAACCGGTGCGCCGGAGCACTTCGCCTTCAACCATCTCTTCGGAGGCCTGGGACTCGTTCTCCCCCTCGAGGTGCTCGGCTGGGTCGGGCGGGTTGCCTTCTGGACGATCAACCTCTGGACTCTCCTCCTTATCGCGAAACGCCTCGCGATCAACCCATGGAGCACGGCCGTCGTCATCGCAGTATGGCTGGGTATGGGTCAGTCACTGGTCGGATACAGCTGGATCTTCGGTACGTTCGAAGCAAAGGTCGTCGCATACGCAATTCTCCATCTTGGTCTACTCCTCTGTTTCCAGGGACGAATTCCGCTCGTCGGGCTGGCCGCTGGCCTCGCCTTTACGTTCCATCCATCAGTTGGACTCTGGGGCGGGCTTGCACTGGCGGGAATGGCTGTCTTCACCGACCGGAATCCTCGAAAACTCAGCAGCGCCGCTGGGCTCGCGATCGTCGGGGCTCTGCCAGGGCTCCTCGCCGTGTTCCCCATGCTCCGAGCCGAACATGGCGCCACGGTGGATGACTGGCGACTGATGGTCCTGATCAAGATGCCGCACCACTTGGATCCGAAGAGCTGGCCGATCGCCAATCGTCTCCTCGTCGGTTTCATGTTCGCGTTCAACCTGTTTCATGCTCGCGCAACAGGTTCGATAAAGTGGCGACAGTTGGCCCTCTTTCAGATTCTGACGGGTCTGCCTTTCCTACTCGGCCTGGCGTTTCGGCAGCTCGAAGCGTGGCAAAGCCTGAGCTACTTCCCTTTTCGCCTCTTTCCCTTATATACACCTCTCTTCTTCGGCTTTGCCGTGGCCGACGGGCTGGGCCGAAGAGATGCAATTCGGCTCCCTCGTACCGCTATTGCCATTGCGATACTCTGTTTGATCTCTCTCCCGAATCCCTACATTCGCTACGTTCATGCCGTCCCCCGCCGGATGCATCCGGTCGTCGAAGTCGACACCGGATTGCGGGCCTGCTGCGAGTGGATTCGAGGAGAGCTCCCCACCGACGCCCAAGGGATCGCTCCTCCCGGACTGGACCGAGAAATCTGGTACTACGCGGAGCGCGGTCTCATCGTCTCCTCCGAGTTTCAGAGCTACCATCGTCTCTCGGAATGGAGACAACGAGTCGAATCGCTCGGCGGCGAAATGACCGCATCGCGGACGCGACGGCAAGACCTGCTCGAACACTACGATCAGCTCACGGAGACGGAACTCAGATCAATCATCCATAGATACAATCCGGATTTTGTCATCGCCCGGCAGATCTACGATCTCCCTCTTGGGTTCGACTCGGGAAGTTTCCGGGTCTACCTGCCCGCCTCGGGGATGGCGAACAACACGCCCACCGACTGACCACACCTCTCGGACCGACTCAGCGACCAAACAGGGCTACTTGTTCCCGCAGACGGCGAGCGATACGTCGACTCAATTGCCCAGAGCGAAAGCGCCATGTCCAATTGCCGCGAAGCGTAGCGGGTAGATTCATCCTTGCATCGCTGTCCAGTCCGAGGATGTCCTGAAGCGGTAGAATCGCCATCATCGCGACCGAACCGAGCGTGACCCGGATCATGTCCCAGTGAATCGTCCGGGCAGAACCGCCAGTGTAGCTCAGCGCGCGAGTTCGCTCGCTGAGATGGCTGTTTGCGAACCAACCCCGGACAGTGTCATTGTCGTGAGTTCCGGTGTAGGCCACACAATGAGTCGGATAGTTGTGAGGAAGATGCTCGTTGTCTTCGCTCTCGAAACCACTCTGTAGGACACGCATTCCTGGATAGCCAAAACGGTCGCGGAGGGCGATAGCGTCGGGAGTGACGAGACCCAGATCCTCGGCGATAATCGGCACTTTCCCCAGTTCTCGCTCCAAGGCCAGAAAGAGATCCGCTCCCGGCCCCTTCCGCCACCGACCACGCTGCGCATCGAGGTGACTGACCGGAACCTCCCAGTAACGGCTGAACCCGAGGAAGTGGTCGATTCGCACGGCATCGAACTGAGTGAGCCCGTGCCGAAACCGACGGACCCACCAACTGTAACGATCTTCTCTGTGTGCTTTCCAATCGTAGAGTGGGTGATTCCAGAGCTGGCCTGTCTTACTGAATGCATCCGGGGCTGCACCCGAAACGACAGAAGGAGTTCCGTTTGCTCGAAGGCGGAAGAGCTTCGGCTCCACCCAGACATCGCAGCTATCGTGGGCGACGAAGATCGGGACATCTCCGATCAAACCGACGCCCTGATTCTCGCCGTATTCTTTCAGCGCGGACCATTGACGCTCGAACTGAAACTGCAGGAAGGTGTGAAACAGAATTTCGTCGGCCAGTTCTTTTCGCGCACTCCGCAGCTCGCCGACGCGACGTTGACGGATGCCAGGTGGCCATTTCCACCAATGACGACCACCATTTGCATCCCGAAGCGCCGAGAAAAGCGCCCAATCATCGACCCAACTCTCGTTTCGAGCACGAAAACGATCCAGTGCGGCGCGGTTGCGAGCCGGTCGTGTCCTGAAACGACTGAAGGCTTGATCCAGCCGAGCCTGGCGAAACCGCCGCATAGCCCCATAGTCTACTCGCGCAGGATCCGCGACCTTCATCGAACCGAGCTCGGCGCGGCTAAGCAGACCGTCCTGATGAAGCCGGCTTAGGCTGATCAGATTGGGATCTCCGGCAAAGGCAGAGTACGCACTGTAGGGGCACCCATGTTGATCAGCCGGGCCAGTCGGGAGCATCTGCCACCATCGTTGACCTGCCTCGGCGAGGAAATCGACGAATCGATAGGCGTGATCCCCGAGATCACCAGATCCGTGGGGCCCGGGAAGAGATGTCGGATGGAGGAGAACCCCGCTGGCGCGTTCGTCCAAACGAAACCGATTGGGCAAGGGCTACGACCTCCAAATCTCCAAAAATACAGGACAGGTAGGCCCAGACCGAGCCCACTCTACGGCGTGCCTGGCTCCACAAACACCGCCGTTGTCCGGCCGGGCACCGAAAGACTGCCCTTGGCCGGGTCGAACGCGGCAGATCGTACGATCTCGTCCACACCATCTATCTGCAGCGGATGAAGCTGAAATGATCTACCGATCAGGTCGGAGTGTCGAAAGGAACGAGCTTTCGAATTCGTGTTGAAGAGGACGAGAATCTCGCGGTACCGAGGATCCAGTTTCGCAAACCCTGAACCGTTCGAGCCGACACCATCGACCTCATTGGCCAAAGACATCGCGATGAGGCCCGGGATCTGCGCCGGGCCCGTATTGTGAAAACGCACCCGAGCCTGGATTTCCTCCGCATTCTGGAGTCGAAAGAGCGGCGAGCTTCCGCGAATCCGCAGGAACGTCTCAAACTGCTGGAGCGCGCTCTCGATTTCGATCCTGCCAGGCTTCAAGTCCTCCCGACGGAGAATCGGACGAATGAGATCCCAACGATCCTGGTTCTTTTCGGCGGGCGGAAGGCCCTGACCGAACGCGTTCTGCAGGTAGGTAAAATCGAGTCGGTTGAACCAATCCCCGGAGTCGTAGCTGTCCGCATCAAAACTCTTCGATCGCAGGATCTCCGAACCCGCATGGAAAAACGGAACTCCCTGGGCAAACGCAACCACGGACAGGGCCACCGTACTCATCCGAACTCTTTCCGACAGAGACGTCGCTTCCGGCGCGACGTACTGTACCTTGTCGAAAAGAGTCTCGTTGTCATGGGCCGACACGTACTGAACGGACTCGTGGGGCTGATCTGCATAGCCCGTTCCAGAGACCGCCGATCCCGTCGTTTCACGACCGTCCCGGCGAACGAAACGATAACCAGCCAGGTTTCCAGCCAGGCCCACTCGAATCTTGTCCTGCAACTCGAGGAGACGGGCGCGTTCGGCCTCGCCACCACCATTGAAGGCTGGCGCGGTGAACAAGCCGGTCGCAAACCCTTGCTCCCGACGATCGCCGAACGGACTCCCGCCCCGAACGGCATCGCGGATCCGATCGTTGAAGGTACCGATACCGGTACCGGCAAGGTGGTTCTGCGTCGCGTTAGCCCCGCGCTTACCGCCCTGAACCTCGCCGAAGTCCCATCCCTCTCCATAGAGGTAGATGCTCGATCCGTCGACCCCGTCTACCTCCGGCGTGAGCGCCCGTAGTCGGTCGCGCCAGGCTTCGAGATTCGCCTTCATGTGATGCCCCATGAGGTCGAACCGGAAACCGTCAATCTTGTAGTTCCGAGCCCAGTGTTCGAGATCATCGCCGACGAATCGCTCGAACATCGCGTGTTCGCTTGCCGTGTTCTGGCAGCAGGTGCTTGTTTGAACATTGCCGCTCTGATCAAGGCGGTGAAAATAACCGGGAACGATCTTATCGAAGACCGAATAGGGATCGCGACCGCTGCCATGAGTGTGGTTATAGACGACGTCCATAACGACCCGAAGACCCATCTCATGGAAAGCTCGGACCATCCTGCGAAACTCGAGAATGCGGGTGTTTCCATCAGGCGCAGTACTGTAGCTCCCCTCCGGAACGCCAAAGTGAAACGGATCGTACCCCCAATTGAACCCGTCCACTCGATGGAGCCCAGCGAGTTGAGCCTGTTGCTCCTCGGAGTCAGGCGCATACCCGCTCAGATCAGGGGTCGGTGGCCAATTCGACCGATCCTCATCGAGCGTCGCAATATCGAAAACGGGCAAAAGATGGACGTGCGTGACGCCAGCGGCACGTAGACGGAGAAGATGGCGTGTGGGTGGGGCGTCCACCGTGAACGCGAGAAAAGTTCCGCGCTGCGCTTCCGGCGTCGCCGCATCGAGTGCACTGAAGTCGCGGACGTGGAGTTCGTAGAGCACGATGTCAGTGAACGAACGGAGAGGCGGTTTGTGTTGTTCGGCCCAACCCTTTGGCTGTAGAGCCGGATCGTCCAGGTCCACGAACTGACTGCGTTGACTGTTCGTGGAAAGACTACGAGAATACGGGTCGGTGACGAGCTCGGTTTCAATGCGCCCGGTGCTTGGGGCGAAGACCTCCACCTCAAAAAGGTAGAACTGATCTTTCCACTCGGCTCGCCCTTCAGCCCACCAAACTCCGGATGCTCCGGGCTCGTCCGAGGCCGTGCGCCGCTCCATCTCGACAATTTCCATCGGCCGGGTTGATCGCGAGTCTGCAAAGACATGGAGGTGAACTCTTCGTGCAGTTGGCGCCCACAGGAACAAGTGAGGACGGCCATCGTTCCAGACCGGTCCAAGCGGCCCCGTGTAGGTGTAAAGGTCGTCGAGAACTCCCGGAATCTGGAGACCCGTCGCATCGACCACCGTACCGGGTTCTTCGGTCGCGACTACGGCCACCTGACCTCGCAACCACCCCGATACTCGATTGAGTTCGCCATCCGGAATCTGCCAGGCGGGCAGTTCGGCGAGGTGGGGAAACTGCTTCCGGACCGAATCGCTCAATTGCCCCGGCCCGAGCGCGACGGAAACGTCACCACTCACCCCCTCGGAGGTCACCTGGAGATCGGCGTTCTCCGAGACATGCAGAGTCAACCGGCGATCCGCCGTTCCCTCTCTCCATAGAATCGTCTGCCGGTCGACCCAAAATGCCTCTTGTCGGCTCAGGTCTCCCCTCGGACTACTGCTCACGTCGGGCGCCTCCTCCTAGAGAATCTCGGCTGAAAGCGTAACCTACTTCAAGAATCCGTTCCCCCACCCCCTCGGTAGGAACCGAATTTCCAGCCTGGCAGCGGATCGACCAGAATCTCTACTCGCCGAAGTCCGGGACCCGATCAGGGAGATCGACCGTCTCCAGGGATTGGGCCTGCGCTTTCATCGTCACGATTTCGTAGCGATCGTCGAGCAGAGAAAGAAACTCCTCAGCCCACAAGCGCTTCTTCGCCCCCGGAACGTTCATAGCGGGAAAGAAGGCCAGCTCCGGAACGTCGTCCCCTCCCAGGAAATCGAGCGGGTGGAGCAGAATCGATGGTGTCACTCCGGCGATTCGACACGCTGCCAGCCCGGATCGGAAGTAAGCGCGAGCCAAAGCCGGTGAGCGAACACTTAGAAAAAGAAGGTAGGAAAGATGGAACGGAATCTTCGGCCCCGGAATGGTCGTGACGGGGATCTCCAGGAGCCGTCCTCGGTCCGTCTTCCAACGATATGGGCCGGCTGGTCGAAACCCATCCCGGAACCGCCCGAAGAGGATCGAGCGCTTCTTTCGCTCTTCCGCGGAAAGCTTCGCCGACCAAAAATAGAAACGGCGGGCAAGCGGACCGATGTACATGGGAAGAGTACTCGCGTCGTACTCATATCCTCTTTGACCGAGAACAGAAAGGACCGTTTCCGAAACCGAGAAACCGGGGCCGCGAAATCCCACCGTCTTTGCGCCGGTAACGGACTCGATGGCGTTTTCGGCCTTCTCGAGTTCCTCATGGAGTTCGGCTTCCGAGTAGAGATGGAGCCACGGTTCGTGTCGAAACGAGTGGTTGGCGATGTCGTGACCCGCCTCGGCGATCGACCGCAGGGCATCGTGATTTTCTAGGCGCGTTCCATCCTCTCCGACAATAAAGAACGTGATCGTCCACGATCTCCGTTCGAGAATCTCCAGGACCATCGGAACGAAGCGATCGAGATAGGTCGGCATCTCCTTCCAACCTTCGTCTCCATGGATCTTCATGTAGGTCCAGAGATTGTCGAGATCGAGGGAAAGAGAAGCGATCGACCGACCCGTCCCCGGGCTGGAATTGCCGTTCATCCTCAATTCGAGCCCCCACTCTGACGCGCATCGAGGTAGCGCACCACCTCGGATGCGATCCGAGGGCCGCTCGCACCGTCCCCGAATGGATTGGCACTTTGCTCGATGGATCGGATCCAGGCGTCGTCGTCGTAGACTTCGTCGAGGCACCTGCGCAGAAGTTCGGGATCCCCTCCCACCAGCCGCCCCAGACCGGCCTCGAGAACCTCGGGCCGTTCGGTGTTCTCCCTGAGGACGAAGAGTGCCTTGCCCAAGGTCGGTACTTCCTCCTGTACGCCGCCGGAGTCCGAAACGACCAACCAGGCTTGTTTGAGGAGATGGAGAAAGTCTGAGTAGCCCAGCGGCTCCATCAGATGCACTCGTGCACAGTCGCCGAGGATCTCACGGGTTGGGCCGAGAACCGCTGGATTCGGATGAACCGGAAAAACGAGAGAGACGTCTTCGTGCTCTTCGATGAAGTTGCGTAGCACCCGCAGGTTCCCCGACATCACCTCACCGAACGATTCGCGTCGATGAGTTGTAAGTACGATCCTCCGGGTTCCAGCTGTAGCGGTGACTGCAGCGGCCACCAGCTGCGAAGGTTCCGTCTTGTCCAGCGTGTAGAGAAGCGCATCGATCACCGGGTTACCGGTAACGACGATACTCGGGGCGGCAATGCCTTCCGCCAGCAGCAGGTCTCGGTTGTGTCCGGTTGAGGCGAGATGGAGAGACGCCATCTGTGACACGATCCTGCGATGCATTTCTTCCGGAAACGGATTGACCGGATCATCAGTCCGCAGCCCCGCCTCGATGTGTCCCACAGGGATTCTCCGATAAAAAGCCGCGAGAGCGCCGGCCAGGGTAGTCGCGGTATCTCCCTGGACCAGGACCATCGTCGACTTCTCGGAACCCTCGGCACACTCCGAGCCGAAGATAGGGCCGAGTCGCTCGAGGATCCGCGCTGTTACCTCAGCAGGAATTTGCCCGGGGCGCATGATCTGGAGATCGTGATCGACTCGTACCCCAAAGAGTTCGATCATCGGGCGGACGAGATCTGTATGTTGAGACGTGAGCACATTGACCGTCTCGACGGCCGGATGCTGTTCCAGAGCGGCGATCACCGGCCCCATCTTGATGAGCTCCGGCCGCGTCCCAAACACGGATAACACCTTGTAACGCAAGCTAATCGCCCTCGCAAGAGTCCTGAACGACGGGCGAAAAAGCCCGAGTTCCACCCTACTCTAACGGCACCTTTCTCTCACATCCCAAGATGCCGTTTTCGACCCCGTTGCTCCACGGAAAACGGACCTCCCGACCCGATCGAACTTTTTCCGCAACTCTCCAGAACGGTCCGCGATAAGTGGGGCAGACGCGGTTCGCGCACGGTCAGCCGGACGCAGAGCCAAACAAATCTAGGATCGGTCGCCCACGGGCGACTCCCCCGGACAACGGGGATTTTTCAGGAGAAAAAGAAGATGAACATCAATCCAGCCGCCATCGCCAACAACTCTACCGGCACCCAGATCAACCGTTTTCTCGACGCCCTCGGTCTTCCAGACAGCATTGGCGACTCCATCGGCGCTCTCGTCGATACCAGGACCGGCAACGCTGCCGGGGCAATGCGCAACCTCATCGATTTGAATTCGGGCCTCTCGACTCGCCAGATGGATTCGATCTTCGGCGGCGGCCGTCGTCCTTCCTTCGGTCGCGCTTTTGCCGCTCGTCGCAGCCCGTTCGGACCGCACCTTCACCGTTTTGGTAGCACCTACACGCACCGTGAGCAGGTTGGCAAGCGCGCACACATCGGCCAACGCTACGGTATGAACTGGGGTCCTTTCCACGCAACCGGTCGGATCACCGGCGGACAGTATGCCGGTTCCTTCGCCAAGCCAGTCCGTCTCGGCGACGGCGACTACCTCTTCCGCGGACGCAAGTACGACAATCTTGGTGACATCTACAAGGACGCTCGCGACGGTCGGGTCGATGGTTTCGCTACGCACCGTCACTACCGCCCGGGTATCGCCCGCCCCTTCCCATTCCCAGGAATGTTCCGCGGAATCGGTTCCGCTGCAAACGGCATCAACGACATCATTGGTCGGATCTTCGACGCGATCGGCGCAAACAAGCCGGGCAACACCGCTGGCGGAACAGGCAGCACCGGTGGCAACGGCAGCACAGGCAACACCGGAAGCACAGGCGGAGCGAGTAACGGCGGTTCTGTCCTCAACGACCCGAACATGAGCCTCGAGGACAAGCTCGCCCTTCTCATGTCCAAGCTCTCGGAGCACCTCGACAAGCAGATCAACGACAAGATGAAATCGATCGAGAACCAGATGGCGAAAGAGAAGAGCGGCAACAGTAGCAACGGTGCCAAGAAGAGTGGCAAGAGCGGTGGCGGCCTCTTCAGCAGCATCGGCAAACTCTTCGGTAGCGCAGGTCGGATTCTCGGCGGAGCGGCCGGTACCGTCTTCGGTGGCCCGCTCGGCGGAATGCTCGGTAGCGGCCTCGGCGGGAAGCTCGGAAGCGCTCTTGGTGGGATCTTTGGCGGCGGCGGAAGCAGTGCGGCGAGCAGCGCGGGCAGCTCGAATGGTTCGAACGGAACCGGAAGCACGGGCGGCAGCGGCAACGGCCAGGATTCGAACCTCCAACTGCTCCAGACTCAGCTCCAGCAGCTACTGCAGAAGCGTCAGCAGATGTTCCAGACCATGTCCAACGTCGTCAAGTCCCTTCACGACACGAGCATGAACACGATCCGTCAGCTGAAGGCATAACAAAGTACCGCAACTCGTGGACGGGAGAGATCTCGTCCACGACGAGATCGAACATCGGTTCCTCAGAGGAGCCCATCCCGTAGGGAAACAGGCACGACGCCGATCCGGTTGCACACCGGGTCGGCGTCGTGCGTCGACGAGCGCTAAGCGGCTTCACGCTCCGATCGCTTTCCGATCCAGCGGGAGAGAGTATCTCGGAGCATGACCAATCCAATTGGTTTGGAGAGAAAGTCATCCATCCCCGCTTTGAGACATTTCTCTCTATCACCCTGCATCGCGTTAGCCGTCAGGGCGATGATTGGAACGGAGTTCGCCTGCGAGTTCGAGAGGGAGCGAATCTCGGCCGTCGCATCAAAACCATCGAGAACCGGCATCTGACAGTCCATCAGAATCGCGTCGAATGCCTGAACCGAGGCGAGTTCGACGGCCTCACGGCCGTTCGCGGCAACAACGAACTCGAGGCCACAGCGTGCGAGCATCTTGCCGGCCACAAGTTGATTGACGGCATTGTCCTCCGCAAGCAGGACCCGGCCGTCAAGCGTAGCCACTCCGGATTCGGCCGCCGTATCGATCACACCTTTCCTTCTCCCGAATGATGGACGAGCAACGCCTCCATCCGCTCCATCCAGAATCTCTCCAAGTTCAGCGAGGAGGCTTCGTCGCCGCAGAGGCCGACGCCAGACTCGAGCAAAACCGGCGTCGGTCCAACGCGACTCTTCCACGAGTTTCGTCGACTGCACAGCAATCCAGTGTGCTTCCGGATGTGCGGCTATCGTAGACGTCCAATCAAACGGCCTGGTTTTGTCGGTCGCGACGACGATGACAGACGCTTCGGGCATTGCTTCGGGATCCCAAACTCGAACGCAGGTAGCAAATCCGCCCGCCTCACGAATCGGTTCCGCCCAGGCCTCCGCCTGGTCAGTATCAGAGCATGCGATCAGGACCCTGGCTGAAGTCAATTCGTGTTCCCGGGGCGACCACGTACACTCGCGTTCCGGCAGTGGCAGAAGAACTCGGAAAGACGAACCGACCCCGACCTCACTCGAAACGGAGACGGTTCCGCCCATCAATTCAACGAGCTGCTTCGAGATAGCCAAGCCCAGACCTGTTCCTCCGTAGACTCTCGTCGTGGAAGCATCTGCCTGAACAAAGTCCTCGAAGATGGTCGGAAGTTTCTCTTTGGGAACCCCGATCCCGCTATCGCGGACCGCAATGATGAGCCCCTTTCCAAGCGGCGCTTCGACGACCTCGATGGCCACGAAGCCAACGTCCGTGAATTTGACCGCGTTCCCACAGAGGTTAAGGAGAATCTGGCGGAGGCGAGGACCATCACCCCTTCGGCAGAGATTGAGACCTGGGGCGATCCGCGCATAGAGTTCGAGTTGCTTGCCGTCTTCTCTCGCAACCAAAAGGGCAATGACTTCGTCAACGATCTCTTCCACATCGACGGGTCCGTCAGCCAACGTCAGCTTGCCAGCCTCGTTCTTCGAGAAGTCGAGTATGTCATTGATAATCTGGAGGAGTCCCTCACCTGAATTGCGGACCGTCCCGACCATTTCGTCCTGGGTCGGGTTCAGATCCGATTCCTGAAGTAGTTCGGCCATTCCCAGAATCCCGTTCATGGGCGTGCGGATCTCGTGGCTCATTTTCGCGAGGAACTCCGACTTGATCCGCACGGCTTCGAGGGCCATATCCGTCGCATTCTGAAGTTCCTCGTTCCGCCGCTCGAGGTCGTAAGCCGCGTCACTCAGTTCGCGCTCTGCTCTTCTCTGCGAAACAGAGTGTCCGACCAGATCCGCTACGGCACGAAGCAGAACGAGGCTGCGAATCGGCCCAGGATCACCATCGACGGCTTGATCGAGAACGGCGAAACAACCGAGGCAGTGTCCCGTCACGAGGAGAGGAAGGGAGACGATCCGATTGAGACCACTGCCCCGGAAGATTGTCGGCAGATCGGTATCAGACAGCGGCCCCGCTTCCACCCACTCCGCACCAGTTCGAACGACAAGAGCAAGGCGTTCGCCGTAGTCTCCGAAATCGTCGGAACCACTGACAAGCTCGGCACCCGCAGATATGGTCGCCGAAAAGCTCTCTGTCTCTGAGTCGTAAAGGAGAATCATCGCCGCCCTGATCCGAAAGCGCTCCCGGATCAGATGGGGAACGAATTCGACGATCGCCTCCGGGGTTGGCGAGGCAAGGAGAATTTCTGAGACGTTGCGAAAGACCTCTTTCTCACGTTCGAGGCGCCGTGTCTCGCTCTGATCCGATCCGGTTAGAATCAGGCCGCGAACCCTTCCATCGGAATCGACGAGAGGAGACTGATTGATCCGCAGAGGAACGTCGCGCCCTTCTTCGGTGAGAAGGACGACTTCCATTTCGAACTCGGAAAGATCCTTGGCTCCGGGCTCTTCCGTATCCGAAACGAACGTCTCGAGAGTCTGACCACACCAGTCGTCCTCCTCTCGCCCGAGGAGTGATGTAACACCACGGTTGATCGCGACGATTCGACGTTCCTGATCGAGCAGGAAAATCGGTTGGGGCAGAGCGTCGAGAATGTGCTGCGTCCATTCGAACCAGAGATGAGCCGGAACCGAAGGCGGAGCAACGGTAGGTGGTGGGACAGATTCGGCCAGCGGACCTGGGCCCACATCTGGTGGAGTCGTCGCCGCGGATACAGACTCGCGCGAGCCCTCTCCGGGTGGGGCGTTCGGGGGCTCCTCACGACCGACGAGGTCGCGTTCCTCGTCGCGATTTCGCTTCAACATCACCACGACCAAAATCGTGGTCACGAGCGCAGCCACGGCAATCGGAATCCAGATCGTCATCGATCTGACGCCGATCTAAGCCACGTCGGAACCTCGGCCAACATCGTGCAGACAATCTCCAGCATTTTGCTCCGCTGCTCTCGCTCCGCACCGCCCGAGGGAAGACTCCGGTTGGGAACCGAAGCGCCCTAAAGTCTCACACTGGGAAACGCTGCGCCGTGTAAGGAGATCCACAGTTCACTGGTCTTACAATTCGTCCGAATTTGACCGTTTCTGGAGGGTTCAAGGGGTCATCCGAGAGTTCGGTGCGCAGCCACCTCGAGTGCTCGGCGCAAGTCTGGGGCAAGAAGCCTGTCGTTCCTGGGAGAGGAGTCGCTAGGCGAGGGAGAGCAAGACCTCGACGAGCCGCTCCGCCGTAATCCTCGGCTCAGAGCCTCCATCCACGAGGGGCAACTCAATCAATTCCAACCGAGAGTTCCGGATTCGATCGCGATCCGGCGGAAGCTCGTAAGAGGAGTCCGACGAGTCGAGTAGGACGAGATCGAGAACCCCGCCGGGGTCTTCGAGGGAGCGCCCCAAAGCATTCAGGAGGCGATCGACGGCATCGGAAGGGGAGTGGCCATACTGTTCGGGATCCACCCCCGTGTTGGGCACGAAAATCTTTGGAGCGCCCGAGGATTCGAGAGCTTCTGGGATTCCGTCAGCAAGCAGAGGAGCAATGACGCTGGAGAAGAGGCTACCCATCGGATAGCAGATCAGCTCTGCCGCCGCGATGGCCCGGCGACTCTTTTCCGTAAGAGGGGCTGAGGCTTCCGACGAACTCTCTCCAGACGATACGAGTCGAACGGATTCGATTCTCCGCCCGAGGGTTCCCCCCGAACGTCCCAGAAGATGTTGTCCTTCGACCTCAGAGCCATCTTCCAAGGTGGCAAGAAGTTGCAGGTTTACGTCGGAGACGAGCTGGACCTGACCATTGACGTGAAGGAGCTTCGCGAGCAGAAATATGGCCGAATCGAGATCGCGTTCGTTGTCCAGATAGCCTGCCGTCAGGAGCAGATTCCCGATGCTGGCGCCGCGCAGATCGAACGGACCGCGGAACCCGGTGTCGGAGTCACTCAAGTGATTCCGAAAGGAACGGAGGTGGGTTCGAACGATACGTCCGAAGGACCCGGGAAGACTTGCCACGAGAGGGTCCGTCCCCTCGACCAGACGATCCAACCCCGCCCGGAGTTCGGCGGTAGAACCCTCCGCCGACAAACGGTGAGAGAACAGTTCATAGATCTCCGGGTTGCCCTGAATCGACTCGTCCGCCAGGGCCACGAGCCGATTGCGCAGATCCCCAATCGACGGCATGGCAAAACGTTGGCGCAGTTCCGCAGAACTCCCCCCAGAATCGAACGGCGTAATCAAATGGGCCGAATTGTGGGTGTATCGCTTGAGCCGGCGGGATGTTCGTTTGAGAGCGGTTCCCCCGCTGAAGAAGAGGATCCGGGGGCCAAGCTCGGGAATTCGTTCCCAGCGCTCGACCCGATACGGGTCCGGAACCCGGATCGTCCGGGTCAGTGGAATGTCGAATCTGGGCCGCTCTGAACCAGGCATTCTTTGCTCCTCACTTCCGCCATTCTACAGGTGTCCCTCCGGGTCGGATCGAGAATGGAAGTTTTTTTGATTCAGTGAGCAACTTCCTCGACATACCCCGGATAAGTGGGCCAGAGCATTCAAAAAAACGCGGGTCGTCGCCCCGCCCTCGGAACCAGATGCGCCGCACAGCGGGGCCCACAGGAGGAAAACCAAATGTCGAACGATAATCAGAACCAAGAAGCTGCAGCCCAAGTCGAACGCGTGATCGATGAGGACGGAGACGTCGTGCTCTCGGAAGAGGATTGCTGCACCGTCGAAGACATCGAAGAAGCCGTGAGCGGTTTCCTGGTCGGTGATATCACTCTCGCTCAGCTCGAAGGAATCTCTGCCGAAGAAATGTATTCTATCGCCGACACCGGCTACGACCTCTTCGAAGCTGGCAAGCTCGAAGACGCCAAGAAGATTTTTGAAGGACTGGCCTGCTACAACCCGATGGACGCGTACTTCCACTCCGTCCTCGGCTCGATTTACCAGAAGGAAGAAAACTTCGAAGAAGCGACCAAGCAGTATCGTGGTGCCGTCGAGCTTTATCCCGAGGACATTTCGTCCTGGACGAACCTCGGTGAGACCCTCTTTGTTTGGGCTGGTCGTCTCCAGACGGCCGGTGACACGGAAAAGGCCGTCGAGGCTTTCGAAGCTTCCGTCGTCGCCCTGACCCAAGCGATCGAACGCGCTCCCCAGGACGAAGAGAACGACTCCGCATTGCGGGCCCGGGCCCTGGTCAGCGTCGCAACTTCGATCTATGAAGAACGCCAGGCCAGCTAAGACAGAGACTCACTATCTGGGAATGAATCGAAAGGAGAGTCTCTTCGACTCTCCGCGAAGGGAAGGCGGAACTCGTTGGCCAGGCGAGAGGTCCGCCTTCTCTTTGCTTCTACCTATTTGAAGGCGTCACGAAACTCCGTCACGGCTTTGGGTCCGCTTCGTTCGAGTCCGGCCGTAAAGCTATCGCGATCGGTGTTGTGGTAGTCCAGACGTTCCACCTTGAACGGAGAGAGACGCTCCTTCGCCTTTCGCCTCTCCTGCACTTCGAGATAGTAGTCGACGGCATTCGAGACACTCTTGGAATCGCTCCAGTCCGACTTGTAGAGCACCAAACCCGCCCGGTTGAAAATCCAGGTCATATTCGGCATCGATCCGTAGGCCCAGTGGGCATCGCCACTCAGTGCGTCCACAAAAATAGGTCTGCGCACACCGTAGTCCTTTGCCAGGGCACCCGCATGTTGGAATTTCTGCTCCATCGAGGTGTGGTGGGGGAAGTTCTCCCCGGGATGAGCTTCGTTCGTGTAGAGAAAAATCGAACCTACGTCTCGGCCCCCGAGACGGTCGGCAAGGGCGTCCATCGAATCGGCCGCCATGCCGCAGTAGGGTCAGGTGAAGCTTCCAAACTCGACTATGAGCAGAGAGTGCGCCTTCCACAGATCGCTGAGCTGAGTTTCCTTCCGGGTGTTCGAACGCCAGACAGCAAAGTCCGGCCCGGGCTGGCCGACCGGAGGGCTCTCGGCAAAGCGCATGAGGGGGCCGAATTTAGCCGGCACGAACGAGTCGTAGTTGTACTCGGACTCGGTAGGACGATGGGACATAGTTTCCTCCGCGCGTTGCGCTTCTCGGGCTGGATCTGCTTTATACCTTCGGCTCTCAGGAACGAACCCGACCGAACCATGGTAGAGTGGAACTGAATCTTATGCGAAGCAATCACAGACATATCGGAACGAGAGGTCGTCGTTCCCACCGACGCGGGTGGGCCCGGGTGATTACCGCGCTGATCATTCTGGCAACGACGGGCGCCAATGCGAGTGCGCTGAGCATCGCCTATCTCTGTCCGATTCGCGGGCTGACCGAGGCAGGTGACTGCTGTTGCTCCGGAACCGATGTCGTGGTGGCAACCCCGCCGAAAGCGACAAGCTGTTGCGATGGTTCGCTGGCAGACAAAGCCCCTGCCGACTGCAGCATGGGAACGAAAAACCCCATCGCCCCAACTGACCCCTGCGCCTGTCAAAAGGTACTTCTCGTCGAAGACACAAGTGAGCAAGTCGTAATGGTCAGTTCCGAATTCGACTTCTCTCCATCGGCCTGCGTGGTCGATGCGCCCTGGCGATTCTCGCACGGGAACGACCGGGACCCAATCCGACTCCTCGGGCGCCCGCCTCCAAGGGTGGCGACTTCCCCTTCCTACCTGCTCTTTTCGTCCTGGATCTGTTGAGACGGACTTCGGTTTCGTTCTGCAATAGGTGGGCGGTTCCGCTCACTCTGGACTTCCATCACCACGATCCCAGGAGTAGGCCCGATGAGTAATCGTTTTTTGTGTCTCGCACCGCTCTGGCGACGGCCCCTCGCCACGACCCAACGTGATCTGGCTGGTCGCCTGCTATTCTGCGCCAGCTTCTTCAGCTTGTTCCTGTCAGCATTTGCTCCCGCCGCTCGGGGCGCTGCGGAGGAGGTCGTTTCCGCCAAGGTCCGAGGCCTTCACTGCCAAGCCTGCGTGGCCAAGGCGACCGAAGCCCTCGAGAAGCTCGACTCGGTCGAATCCGTCAAGATCAATCTGGAGGATGGCGCCGCAACCATCGAAGTCGCCTCTGATTTCGATCGAGCACAGCTAAAGGATGCGATCCTGGCCGTCGATCTCGAGCTCCTCTTCGCCGAGGAGACTCCGA
>Ga0315338_1002618_pt1 | contig 17315 bp, 17 predicted proteins | sample ASW8metaG_FD_204518 | JGI IMG/M metagenome (GOLD analysis project Ga0315338, IMG submission 204518) | Ammonia-oxidizing marine archaeal communities from Monterey Bay, California, United States - ASW #8 | ecosystem: Environmental > Aquatic > Marine > Coastal | place: USA: California | collected... | reverse complement strand
AGGTCGCGTCGAGCGACGCGGGCCGTCGTGGCGAAGGCCGACGCGTGTGCCGCGCGACACGTTTCGCAGTGGCAATGGCCCATGGGCCCGATCGCCCCGTCGATCTCGTAGCCGATCTGGCCGCATAGGCATCCGCCACACAATCCACTCATTCCGTTTCTCCGATCATCGGCGCGAAGCAGAGCCCAACCCTAGCAAGCGACCCGCGCGTCCTCGTGTCGAGCGAGCGAGACGTCGAGTATCCTCGGCCGAGTTCCCGAGTCATCGATTGGAGGACCATGCCCATGAAGCGTGACATCGCCACTGCAGAAGAGTATCTCGCCGACATTGGTCCGGACCAGCTCCCAATCGTCGAGAAGATCCGTCGTGCGCTTCTCGCAGCCGATCCCAAGATGACCGAGGGGATCCAGTACGGAATGCTCGACTATCCGGGGCTCGCGAACCTCGGCGCGCAGAAGCACTACGTCGCGCTCTACGTCGCGCCGGTGATCCTCGCGAAGCACAAGAAGAATTTTCCGGGTGTCGACGCCGGGAAGAGCTGTCTGCGGTTCAAGCGACTCGATCAGGTCGATTCGCCTGCGCTCGAGGCTCTGATCAAGGACGTGCGCGTTCATCGAAAGAGCAAGTTCGCGAAGAAGTGAGCGAGCCCGTCGAACGCTCGTGACGGATCGACCGCGACTCAGTCCCGCACCAAAACGAGCAGATGCGGTCCGAAGATCAACAATCCGACCACGACGGCGGCGATCGCCGTCACCAGGACGGCGCCAGCGGACACGTCCTTGGCTCGTTCGACCTCGGGGTGATACTCGGGCGAGGCTACGTCGCAGATCGCTTCGAAGGCGGTGTTGAATCCCTCGGCGCACCAGACCGCGGAAATTGCGAGGACGAGCGCCAGCCACTCGCCACGACCAATGTCGAGCGTCAGGCCGACCGCAATCACGACGATCGTGGCGACCGCATGAACGCGCGCATTGAACTCGCTCTGGAGCATGCGAACGATGCCACGAGTGGCATAGCGAAAGGCCTGGAGTCGAGACTTCCTGTGCAGACTCATGAACTGCTCCTCATCGCGCTGTCTCCATGGCCCGACTTCTTTCGAATCGAGCGGCCGCGAGGCAGTGGATTCGAAGCACGGTATCAGAACTTCCAGGCCTGGCTCTTTCGTTCGACGATCTCGCCACTCGGCCCACGCATCAAGAGCAGGGCCGCGACCCCGTGCGTGTCCGCGAGGGCCAACCCCTCTTCGGCCCCCAGAACCATCAGTGTCGTGGCCCACGCATCCGCCTCCGCCGCACTCGCGGCGATCACGGACGCTGACGCAGGGCCGTCTTCGACCGGTCGACCCGTGCGCGGGTCGAGGGTGTGCGAATAACGCTTGCCGTCCTCGTCGTAGAAGATGCGGTAGTCGCCCGATGTCGCCATCGACCGGTCGACGAGTTCGACGACCGACTGGATCGCGCGCCCTTCTTCGATCGGCGCTTCGACGGCGACCCTCCAGGCGCCGCCGCCCGGCCGCTCGCCGCTCGCCCGGACCTCGCCACCGATCTCGATCAGATGGTCGAGTCGCCCGAGCTTCGTGAGGCCGGCCGAGACATGATCGACGCCGTAGCCCTTCGCGATCGCAGAGAGATCGATCTTCGTCTCGGGATCGCTCTTGGATAGAAAACTGTCGCCGCCCGCATTCGCGATCTCGGCGGAGAGGAGATGCCGCCCCATGTGGCTCAGTCGATCGGAGATCTCGTCCTCGGAGGGTGGACCGTCGATGCGGGCGCCGCTGCCGAAACCCCAGAGCGCGACGAGTGGCCCGACCGAAATGTCGAATGCGCCGCCGCTCGCCTCGGCGAGTTCGAGGGAGAATGAAACGAGCGCTGCCGTCTCGCGTGAAACGGGGAAGGGGGACGTCTCGAGGTGCGCGTTGAAGCGAGAGACCTCGGCGTCGGGATTCCAGTTGGACATCCACCGGTCGACTTCGTCGAGCCGCTTGGTGGTCTCTTCCTCGATGCGCCCTCGGAGCGTCTCGTCGAGCCCATCGCCGGCGATGCGAATCGAGTAGCGCGTGCCCATGGTGCGACCCTGCAGCACGAGCACTTCGCGCGTCTCTGCTTCGTCGGCGAAATAGAGCCGATGAACCGAAAGCAATGCGAGCAGCACGAAGGCGATCGCGATCAGCCGGAGCGTTCGTCGATCGAGCTCCAGCGGACTGGCCATATCAGGTCTACCTCGTCGCGGGGAAGCCGGACCGGGCCTAGCCCCCGAAGTCGTCGAAGAGGACGTTCTCCGGTTCGACCCCGAGGTCCGTCAGCATCTTGATGACTGCGTCGTTCATCATCGGCGGTCCGCAGATGTAGTACTCACAATCCTCGGGCGACGGATGGTCGGCGAGGTAGTTGTCGTACAGGACTTGATGAATGAAACCGGTGTACCCGTCCCAGTTGTCCTCTTCCTGAGGTTCGGAGAGGGCGAGGTGCCATTCGAAGTTGTCGTTCTCGGAGGCGATGGAATTGAAGTCATCGACATAGAACGCTTCACGCAGACTCCGTGCGCCGTACCAGAAGGAGACCTTGCGGTTCGAGTGAAGGCGCCGGAACTGATCGAAGATGTGAGAGCGCATCGGCGCCATGCCGGCGCCGCCGCCGATGAAGATCATCTCGTTGTCGGTTTCCTTGGCGAAGAACTCGCCGAAGGGACCGGAGATCGTGACCTCGTCACCGGGCTTGAGATTGAAGATGTAGGAGGACATCTGTCCGGGTGGCACGTCGGGCATGCGCGGGGGCGGTGACGCGATCCGCACATTCAGCATGATGATGCCGCGCTCTTCGGGATAGTTGGCCATCGAGTATGCGCGATCGACCTTTTCCTCGACGGTCGACGTGAAGCGCCAGACGTCGAACTGGTCCCAATCGGAGTGGTACTCGTCTTCGACGTCGAAGTCCTTGTACTGGACGATATGCGGCGGACATTCGATCTGGATGTACCCGCCCGCGCGGAAGGGAACGCTCTCGCCCTCGGGCAGTTCGAGTACGAGTTCCTTGATGAAGGTCGCCACATTGTGGTTCGAGCGGACCTTGCACTTCCAGCGCTTGACATCGAAGATCTCCGCAGGGATCTCGATTTCCATGTCCTGCTTGACCTTGACCTGGCAGGAAAGCCGGCAGCCCTCGCGAGCATCACCGCGGCTGATGTGTCCGGCCTCGGTCGGGAGCAGCGAACCGCCTCCCGACTCGACCGTGACCCGACAGACGCCGCACGTTCCCTGCCCGCCGCAGGCCGAGGGGATGAAGATCTGGTTCTCGGCGAGCGTGTTGAGGAGCGTCGAGCCCGCAGGGGTCTCGAGCGCCTTCTCCGGGTCGCCGTTGATCAGGATCCTCACGTTCCCGCTCTGGACGAGCTTCGAGCGCGCCGCCATGAGGATCAACACGAGTCCGAGAATCACGACCGTGAAGCCGGCGACACCGATGAGGATGGTTTCCATTTCAGAGCTGAATTCCGGCGAAGGCCATGAAGCCGACCGACATCAGGCCGACGGTGATGAATGTGATGCCGAGGCCGCGCAGCGGACCGGGCACGTTGCTGTACCGCATCTTTTCGCGGATCGCGGCCAGGGCGACGACGGCGAGCAGCCAGCCTACGCCCGATCCCGCGCCGAACACGGTTGCCTCGGCGAGCGTGTAGTCGCGCTCCTGCATGAACAGGGAAGCGCCGAGGATCGCGCAGTTCACAGCGATCAGCGGAAGGAACACGCCGAGCGCGTTGTAGAGGTCCGGCGAATAACGGTCGAGCACCATCTCGACGATCTGGACCGCGGCGGCGATCGTGCCGATCAGCGTGAGGAAGCTCAGGAACCCGACGTCGACGTTCGGGAAACCCGCCCAGGCGAGGGCGCCCGGCTTGAGCAGCACGCTGACCAACACCTGGTTGAGCGGGCATGTAATGCCCAGCACAAAGATCACGGCGAAGCCGAGACCCATCGCTGTTTCGACCTTCTTGGAGACGGCTAGGAAAGAGCACATCCCCAGGAAGAAGGCCAGGGCCATGTTCTCAACGAAGATTGCCTTCGTTGCTAAGCTCAAGTAGTGCTCCAATGTGGAACTCCTCTTCGATCTGTTCGGGCTTCCACGAGCGCACGGCCCAGATGAAGCATCCGATCAGGAAGAATGCGGCCGGTGCCAAGAGCATCAGACCGTTGGGGACGTACCAGCCGCCTTGATTGACCGGCTGGAGGATCGTGTAGCCGAAGACCGATCCGGAGCCGAAGAGCTCACGGAAGAGCGCGACGGCCATCAGCACGATCGAATAACCGAGACCGTTCGCGACGCCGTCGATCAATGACAACTTGGGCGGGTTCTGCATCGCGAACGCTTCAGCGCGACCCATCACGATGCAGTTCGTGATGATCAGGCCGACGAAGACCGAGAGCTCCTTGGCCGTCTTGTAGACGAAAGCCTGGAGGACCTGGTCGGTGATGATCACGAGGGAGGCGATGATCGTCAGCTGGACGATGATGCGGATGCTGCCCGGGATGTGGTTTCGGATCAGCGAGATCGAGAGATTGGACAGTGCGGTCACGGCGACCACCGCGGCGCACATGACGAGCGCCGTCGACATCTTCGTCGTCACCGCGAGCGCCGAACAGATGCCGAGGACCTGCAGCGCGATCGGGTTGTTGTTGAAGAGCGGGTCGATGAATGCTTCGCGTGTCGAAACTTCTGCCATGCTGGATGTCCTCTATGCCCCGGCCTGGGCGCGATAGCTCGTCAGGTAGGGGCCGAATCCGTTGTCACCGAGCCAGAAACGAAGCAGCGACGTCACGCCTCGGCTCGTGATCGTGGCACCGGAGAGTCCGTCGACCTGATACGGATCATCGTCGACGGAGCCGGCCATGCCCTTCTTTACGCTGATCGCGGGATTGCCGCGGTCGTCGAACGCGAGACGCCCGGGCCAGAGCGCCTTCCATCTCGGATTGTCGACCTCGCCGCCGAGTCCCGGCGTTTCTTTGTGCTTGTAGAAGGTGATGCCGACGATCGTCCGCGCATCGGGGGCGAGCGCGATGTAGCCGTAGAGCGTGCCCCAGAGTCCGTATCCCTCGATGGGCAGGATCAGCGCCTTCAGTTCGCCGGCTTCGATGACATCGAAGACGAGCGCGTCGTTCGGCAGGCGGCGGACCTTCGCGGCGTTGTCCGGAGCATCGAAGCTGGTGTCGGGATCGCCCTTGGCGGCTTGCTGGTCGAAGCCGGCGGCGTCGATCTCGCTGTTCGGCTCGCCGGTCTTCAGGTCGATGACCTTCTGCTGGATACTCGATTCGAAGAGGGCTGCGATCTCTTCGCGCCCGAGCGATTCGCCTTCGTCCATCAGGCCCGCGACGATGAGGACTTTCTCCTGTCGGTCGAGCAGGATGTTGGCGTCCTGGCGATCCTTCAGGCCGACGGCGGAGCCGGCGACGAAGAGCGCGCAGACGAGACAGACCGCGACGGCGAAGCCGACGATGTAGCCCGTACTATGCTGCATAACGTGCTTCCCTCCGACGGATGTTCGCCTGAACGAAGAAGTGATCGATCAGCGGGGCGAACATGTTCATGAAGAGGATCGCGAGCATCATCCCTTCCGGATAGGCCGGGTTGACGACCCGGATCAGAACGACGAGCACGCCGATCAGGGCGCCGTAGATGAGCTTGCCTTGGTTCGTGAACGCCGAGGAAACGGGATCCGTCGCCATGTACACCATGCCGAAGGCCCAGCCTCCGAGTACGGCATGCCAGTACCAGGGGACCGCGAACATCGGATTGGTTTCGGAGCCGACGATGTTCAGGAAGCCCGCCATCAGGATCGTGCCGAGAACGACGCCGGCCATGGTGCGGAGCGAGCCGATTCCGGTCCAGACGAGGAGGCCCGCGCCGAGTAGGCAGGCGAGTGTCGACGTCTCCCCCATGGAGCCCGGCACGAAGCCGAGGAACGCATCCGACCAGCTGGCCGAGGCCAGGGCCGCTTCGCCGGAGACGGCGGCCTGCGCCAGCAGCGTCGCGCCCGAGAACGAATCGACGCCGGAGAAATCGGCGGCGATCCACGCGGCGTCACCGCTCATCGCGGCGGGATACGCAAAGAAGAGGAAGGCGCGCGCCGTGAGCGCGGGATTCAGGAAGTTCATCCCGGTTCCGCCGAAGATTTCCTTGGCGAAGATCGTGCCGAACGCCGTGCCCAGCACGACCATCCACAGCGGAATCGTCGGCGGCAGGGTCAGCGGGATCAGCATGCCTGTCACGAGGAATCCCTCGTTCACCTCATGCTTCCGGATCATCGCGGTCAGCGGTTCGACCACGCCGCCCGTCGCCATGGAGGCGGCGAGGATCGGGCCGTAGTGGAGGAGCCCATAGACGATGCAGGCGATCGGGTTCTTGAAGTCGAAGGGAAGTCCGGCGGCCTGGTAGACCCATGCCTGCCAGCTGTCGATCGGGACCGCACCCTGCGCGATGGCCAGCAGCGCCTGATATCCCGTGTTGTAGGTCGCCATCAGAATGCACGGCAGCAGGGCGAACACGACCGTGATCATCAGCCGTTTGTTGTCGATCCCGTCGCGGACGTGCGAAGCAGTCCGCGTGACGGATCCCGGCGTGAAGAGGCCGGTGAACTGGGCTTCCCAGATCGGGTAGAAGAACTCGAGCTTGCCACCCTTCTCGAAGTGGTGCTTGACGTTCAGGTGTGCGTCTTTGAGGAACTGCATGGCCCCTCAGCCCTCCTTCTCGATGATCTCGAGGTTCTTTCGCAGGATGGGCCCGTAGTTGGTCTTGCCCGGGCATACGTAGGTGCAGAGTGCGAGGTCTTCTTCGTCGAGCTCGAGGACGCCGAGCTGTTCTGCACGTTCGACGTCGCCGACGATCAGAGCGCGTAGAAGAAAGGTCGGCAGGATGTCCAGCGGCATCACCCTTTCGTAGAGGCCGATCGGCACCATCGCCCGGGGCGAGCCGTTCGTGGTCGTCGTGAAGCGGAACCGGTCGGGCTTGAAGAGCTTCGACAGGTAGATCCCGGTGACGGAGAAGAGATTCGCGCCCGGCGTGAGCCAGCCCATGAAGACATGCTCGCGATCCTCTTCGAGCAGGCTGACCTGGCGGTCGTAGCGGCCCATGAAGTCGAAGGCTTCTCCGTGCGTGCGTTTGCCGTCGAGGACCGATCCGGAGATCACGCGATGCTCGATGCCGCCGGACTCGCCTTCGGCTCGCGCGAGATCCGATGACACGATCTCGCTCGCTCGGGCACCGAGGCGCGTCCGTTCGAGACGCGGATCTTCGACGGTCGGACCCGCGATCGAGATGACACGCGACACATCGAGCCGGCCGGTCGCGAAGAGGCGCCCGATGGAGGCGACGTCCTGGTATCCGAGGTGCCAGACGAGGTGCTCGCGATTCACGGGTCGCAGGCGGTGGATGTGAAGACCGACGGTGCCGGAGGGATGCGGACCGGCGAAGCGCTCGACCTTGATGCCGGGCGGCGCGTGATTGCCGATCTCCGAGTGTTCGCCGACGCAGAGAAAGGTCGGTCCATCGACGAGTTTGGACAGGAGAGAGGCGCCGCCGCGGAAGTCGTCCATCTGGTCTTCGAGGACGACGTCGGGATTCGGCGCGTGTGGGTTCGTGTCGGTGGCGGTGATGAAGAGCGCGTCGGCGCTGCTGTCGGGCGCGGGAACCTTGCTGAAAGGACGAGTGCGGAGCGCGGTCCAGAGTCCGGATTCGACGAGGAGTGCGCGGATCTGGTCCCGACCCAGGGATTCGGGTGCGGCGCCGGAATGACTCTCGAATACGGCGAACTCGTCGTTCGCGGGTTCGCCACGACGTTCGCCGTCGGACAGGTCGATCACGACGGATTGGAGTGCGCGCTTTTCGCCGCGATGGATTCCGATGACTCGACCTGCGCCCGGCGCGGTATGCAGGACGCCCGGCGTCTTGCGATCCTCGAAGAGAACCTGGCCGCGCTTGACGGTCTGGCCTTCTTCGACATGCATGCGGGCCTTCATGCCGGGGAAGTCGTCGGCCATTACCGCGACGCGCGTACAAGGGCTTGTGCCTCGAACGACCTGGAGTGGTTTCCCTGGAATGGGGAGGTCGAGGCCCTTCTCGATCTTATGCAGTGCCATGTTTGCTCGATGTCGATGCTAGGCCGAGCCGTCGCGAGGCGATGGACTCCGCTGAGTCGACGAATTCGTTTTCAACGACCCTGTCGTGGGTGGAAACGTCGCGTTTGCGGCCCTCGACGCAACGTCACCCGTCGCATGCCTCGCGCCGCACCCCTGGGTGACGAAAGTCAGCGATTTCGAAAGGGTTCTGCCTTTTGGAACGCGGCAGAGAGTAGGGTCCCAGCGGGGTTCTTTCAACCGGATTTGGAGCGGCGGAAGCGCTTTGCGCACGACTGGGAAGTCGCGGCGACCAGGTCTTGGATCGTGTCACTCTTCGGCGGGGAATCTGCATCGCATCAGTGAGCTGGCACCCGCGGTTGCGGGCTTTCTTCCACTCGCTGTCGATCGATCGAGTCGTTCGGCATGCCTCGCGTGAAGCTCGATATCGAAGGCCGGACGGCCTCTCGCGGTCGTTCTCGCGAGTCGTGTTATTTCCGTGTAGGGGTAGGGGCTGCCGCCCGCGGGAGACTACCGAGATTCGGTTCGCGCAAACTTTCTATTGAAGTTTCTTCTGCGGCGACGGTACGATAGAAGCAGCCCGCTTGAGTCGCAAGTGGACATTCGATGGATCCGACCGATTCATCGACTTCAAGGAGGTCGCCATGAGAGTACCCAACCAGATTCTGACAGCCCGGGACCTGATGGCGACGCATCTACTGACGTTCCGGCCGGAGCAGACGCTGCTGGAAGCGATCGAAGGCCTCCTCAAGAATCGCGTCTCCGGCGCGCCCGTCGTGGATCACGAAGGCATGCTCATCGGAATGCTGTCGGAACTCGATTGTCTTCGGATGCTGGCGTCGGACGAGTTCTATCTACAGCAACAAGAGGAAGACGCGCTGGTCGGACAGTTCATGTCGACCGGCGGGCGGAAGATTCCGCCCGACCTCGGCATCTACGCCATCTCACACTATTTCCTGACCAGCCCGGTTCGGCGTTTGCCCGTCGTCGAGGGTGAGAAGTTGATCGGTCAGGTCAGTCGTCGAGATGTCCTGCGCGGGATGGAGCTGATGAGCCGCAAGCGCTTGGTCCGCAAGCGCTATCCCGACTATCGCGAACCCGCCTGATCTGGAGGTTTGCTCCCTTGGCCAGGGGCGATCCGTCGACGCGATGACATCGTGATCCGTCGCGAGTTCGCGCGGTCGAGTCCGTCGTTCAATCCTGACCGAGGATGATCCCGCTCGTGGGGACGCCGGTTCCAGCTGTGACCAGGACGTGCTCGACGTCTGGCACCTGATTGACGGCGCTTCCCCGGATCTGGCGCACGCCCTCGGTAATGCCATTCATCCCGTGAATGTAGGCCTCGCCGAGCTGGCCACCGTGCGTGTTGATCGGCAGCTCTCCCCCGATCTCGATGCGGCCGTCCCGAATGAAATCCTTCGCCTCGCCGGCCCTGCAGAAGCCGAACTCCTCGAGCTGGGCGAGCACGAAGGGCGTGAAGTGGTCGTAGAGGATCGCCGTCTGGATGTCCTGCGGTCCGAGGCCCGAAGACTCGAAGAGTTGCCGCGCGACGAGACCCATCTCGGGGATTCCCGTGATGTCCTTCCGGTAGTAGCTCGTCATCATCCTCTGGTCGGTGGCCATGCCCTGTGCCGCCGAACGAATCATCGCAGGCTTCTGCGCGAGATCCTTCGCACGTTCGGCGGAGACGACCACGACGGCGACCGCGCCGTCACTCTCCTGGCAGCAATCGAGCAGCCGAAGCGGTTCGACGACCCAGCGCGAACTCTGATGCTCTTCGAGCGTGATGGGCCGCTCGTAGAACCAGGCTGACGGATTCGTTGCAGCATGTTTCCGATCGGCGACCGCTATGCGTCCAAAGTCCTCGGTCGTCGCGCCATACGTATGCAGGTAGCGCTGCGCGAACATGGCGACCCAGGCCGCGGGTGTGAGGAGCCCGAAGGGCGCGTACCAGCCGTAGTGAACGTCCTCTGTCCGAGGTGCCGTCGGTCTGTCCTGAATCCCGCCCCCGAAGCGCTGCTCCGAGCGCTCGTTCATCGCGCGGTAGCAGACGACGACCTCGGCCGCGCCCGTCGCGATCGCCATCGCCGCTTGATGAATCGGCGCACAAGCCGCCCCGCCGCCGTAATGAATGCGACTGAAGAAGCGAAGGTCGCCGCCGCCGAGATTGTGGATCACCTCGTTCGCGGGATTGTTCTCCATCGTATAGAGACTCATGCCGTCGACGTCCGAAGGACTGAGTCCACAATCGTCGAGGGCCGCGCCGATCGCTTCGACCGCCAGGCGGAGTTCGGTGCGACCCGAGCGCTTGCTGAACTCGGTCTGGCCGATGCCGACGATCGCGGCCTTGCCGTCGAGGTCGTTCTTCATCTTCATGGCAGCGCGACCAGGACCTTGCCCGTGACGTGATCGCCAAGCCCGTTGTGTCCACGAACGGAGACCACGATGGTGCCCGCATCCGCGTCCTTTTCCGTCACCGAGCCTTCGAGGGTCATCGCATCGCCCGGGTAGTTCGGCACCCCCAGCCGGATGTCGACCTTGCGCAGCAATGCCTCCGGTCCGGTCCAGTCCGTGACGAACCGGCCGACGAAGCCGTTGGTCGTGAGGATGTTCATGAAGATGTCGGGCGAGCCGCGCTCTTTCGCGAGTTCGTGGTCGTGGTGGACGTCCTGATAGTCCCGCGACGCGATCGCCGTCGCGACGATCAGTGTTCGGGTCAGGGGTACTTCGAGCGGCGGAAGCGCCTCGCCGACTTCGACGGACGAAATCGTGCGCGTCCGCCCTTCCTTTTCACTCACGAGAGGATCTCTTCCGCGTCCATCCCAGACCGGGCTTCGGACGCGAGCATGGCACCGAGAACGGCGAGCTGTTCGCTGGCGCCGCCCAGGGTCATGGCGACGTGCTTGAGGCGAAGGAAGTAGCGGTGGATCGGATAGTCGATGTCCGATCCGATGCCGCCGTGCAGATGCTGACAGGTGTGGGAGACGCGATGGCCGCCCATGCAGGCCCACCATTTGGCGACGGCCGCGGCCTTGGCGCTCTTCTGGTCGTGCTCGACCCGCCAGGCCGCCTGCCACATGGTCGAGCGCATCGCCTCGACGTCGATGTACGCGTCGGCGGCGCGCAGCGAGACGCCCTGGAACGATCCGATCTCGCGCCCGAATTGCTTGCGCGTGCTCGTGTATTCGGCCGTCTGTCGCAGCGCTTCCTCGGCGGCCCCGACCGCAACGGCCGCGAGCGCCGTCGTCGCGCGAGGTTCGAGCCACGTGAGGATCTCTTCGCCCTCGGACGGGGCGGCGAGGATCGCGTCGCTGCCCACGTTCACGCCGTCGAGGCGAACTACGAATTGGCGCTCGTGTGCGGTCGTTTCCTGCGCTTCTAGGGAAACACCCGGTGAATCCTTCGAGACCAGGAAGAATCCGACGCCGTCGTCGTTCGACGCGCTGACCAGGATTCGCTCGGCGCTGTCCGCGAAGGGGGCGCAGACCTTCTCGCCGGAGAGCGAGAATCCACCTGCGTCGTCGGCTACCGCGCGCGTCTTCAGTTTTCGTGAAAAGGTCGGCGTTCCAACCTCGAAGAGCGCTGCCGTGTAGATCTGCTCCCCGGTCACCATCTTCGGGAGACAGTCTTTCTTGATCGCTTCGCTGCCGAACTGCTGGATCGGCAGGCCCGCGTACACGATCGATTCGAGGAGCGGGATGGGAGCCAGGCTTCGTCCCGCTTCTTCGAGCAGCAGGCAGAGAGCGAAAAAGCCGAAGCCTTGCCCGCCGAACTGTTCGGAGATCGGAAGCCCCAGCAGGTTCGCTTCGGCGAGGTGTGCCCAGAGAGCCCGGTCGAAACCCGGACCCTCGGTGTCGGCTTCGACTTCTCGCGTTCGTTCGAAGCTCGTCGCATCCGCGAAGATCTGCTTCGAGAGATCGCGAGCGGCTTCCTCTTCTTCACCGAGTTCGAAATTCATGGAGTTACTCCGTTCCCTTCTCACGTGGCGTGACGATTCGAAATCGAGGCATGACGAACTCATCCTCGACCTCGTCGAACTGCACCTCGACGCGCATGCCGATCGCCAGGTCCGTGCGCGTCGCATCCTCGCTCGCGAGTTCCGAAACGAGGCGCGGTCCTTCGTCGAGTTCGACGAGCACGACCGGGTGTCCGGGCTCGAATGGAGGAATCTGCGGATGGTGATGTTTGACGAAGCTGTAGATCTCGCCCGATCCCGACATCGCGACGGCCTCCCACTCGAGAGAGGAGCAGTTCGGGCAACCTGGGCCCGGTGGGTGCCGAAGCGACCGACATTCCGAGCATCGCTGCACGAGGAGTTCGCCGCGTGCCGCGCCTTCCCAGAAGAAGGACACGTCCTGATTGAGACTCGGGCGCGGACGCCCGCCGCGAATTCGCGGACCGACGACCGGGCGATCGTCGGACGCTGTATCGCGCGCGGCGACGGGCCGGAACTTCAGCAGCCGGAATCGCATCTGCGCGACGAGCTCGCCGTCTGCGTCCCGATAGTTGTAGAGCTGCGTGACGAAGTGGCCGACGCCGAGTCCCGTCGCTTTCTCGTCCGACACAGATTCGATCTCGACATCGTGCGTCACGCGATCGCCCGGCTTCAGATAGCGAAAATATTCCTGTTCACAGTTGGTCGCGACGACCGAAGTGAATCCGGCTTCGTCGAGGACCTGGAGCACCGACTTCTCGGGCGCATCTACCGGCGGCGTCGGCACGACCGGTCGCAAGCCAGGCATCGTCCAGGCCTGCAGCATCGTCGGCGGTGCCACGATGCCGCCGTGAATCGAGGTCCCCGCGAACTCGGGATCGAGATAGCTCGCGTTCCGATCGCCGATCGCGTCGCACCAATGGTGGATCATCGCCTCGTTGACCGGATAGGGGCAGCTCCGCGTGCCGCCATCGCGGCGCCCCACGTACTTCTCGAGCGTTTCCATCAAACCGATGCTCATGTCGACCTATCGGGGGACGCGCGGCATGCGCAAGCCCGCCATCGAGACGATCTCGCGCTGGATCTCGTTGACCCCGCCGCCGAAGGTGTTGATCGTGGCCATGCGCGCCTCGTGTTCGATGTCGCCATCGATCTGGGCTGCGGGAGATCCGGCCGCGACGAGTGCGCTCGGGCCGACGATTTCCTGAAGGAGTCGATAGATCTCGAGAACCGCCTCCGTTCCGTAGACCTTGACCGCGGACGCGTCTGCTGGATTGAGCTGTCCGGACTCGAGCTGCGCGGCCATCCTCCAGTTCAGCAACTTCATGGCTTCGATGCGACCGTAGACCTCCGCGAGGTTCTGCTGCACCCAGGAGAGGTCGAGCATGCATCCGCCGTCGGGTGTCTCCGTGTCCCGGGCCCACTCGATGACCCTCTCGGTCCTCGCATAACATGCGGATCCGAACGCAGCCAGGCCGATGCGTTCGTGATTGAGTTGGGTCGTGATGAGCCTCCAGCCGCCGTTCAGGCCGCCGACGATGTTCTCCTTCGGGACTCGAACGTTCTCGTAGTAGGTCATCGCCGTGGCCGATCCGCCGAGGGTGTGGATCAGCGACGCGCTGAAACCCTTCGAGTCGGAGGGCACGATGAAGATCGTGATACCCTTGTGTTTCGGGACGTCCGGGTCGGTGCGGGTCGCGAGCCAGATGTAGTCGGTGTCGTTCGCACCGCTCGTGAACATCTTGGTCCCGTTGATGATCCAGTCGTCACCATCCTGAACGGCCTTCGTCGTGAGGCTGGCGAGGTCGGTACCTGCTCCGGGCTCGCTGTAGCCGATCGAGAAATGGCACTCGCCGGCGAGGATGCGCGGCAGGTATTCGCGCTTCTGTTCCTCCGTGCCGAGCGCCATCAGCGCCGGGCCCACAGTCGATACTGTGACGAAGGGGAAAGGTGCGCCCGCGCGCCGCTGTTCCTCGAGAAAGATCAGCTGCTCGATCATCGTCAGACCGCCGCCGCCGTATTCCTTCGGCCAGCCGACGCCGAGCCAGCCGTCCCGACCGATCTCGCGGATGACCTCGCGATAGGTCTCGCCGCCCTCCATGCCGCGCAGCGCCGCGCGCCGCTCCGGCGTCATCAGTCGCTCGAAGTACTCGCGAAGCGTCGCACGGAGGGCCTTCTGGTCGGGAGTGAGATCGATATACATGCTCGCCTTCGGCCTGTGATGCCCGATTCATGTCCGGGCCGGCGCGGATGCGCCGGCTGGGAATCGTGCTGGACGCTTCGGAGGAAGCAGACTATAACGGTGAGATCCGAAGAGTGAAACACGTTCTACTTCGTCGCAAACGGCCACCCAGGGGGTCGCTCGAGCGGTCCCAGGGCGGCGGGGCAGGGAGGCACGGTGCAGGTCTTCGCCGCGATGAGCGAGCGGATGGGTCCGGTCGAGGCGGGCGCGCACGCGCGCCGGGTCGAGGCGATGGGCTACGACGGCCTGCTCGTCCCCGAGGCCGTACACGACGGGTTGCTCGTGGCGATGGCAGCACTCTCCGCGACCCGCCGCATCCGCGTCGCGACGAGCGTTCTGGTCGCCTTTCCACGAAGTCCCATGACGACCGCGGTCGCCGCCTGGGATCTTCAGGCGTCGTCGGCCGGACGCTTCGAACTCGGCCTGGGGACCCAGGTGCGCGGCAACCTCGTCGGCCGGTTCTCCACACCCTGGTTGCCACCCGTTGCACGCATGCGGGACTACGTCGCGAGCCTCCGAGCGATCTTCCATAGCTTCCAGACCGGCGAGCCCCTCGATCATGCCGGCGAGTTCTATCGCTTCGACCGACTGCAGCCCTTCTTCAACCCCGGACCGCTGGACTGCGGGGCGCCCCCGATCCAACTCGCGGCGGTCGGACCCGACATGACTCGACTGGCCGGTGAGATCGCGGACGGGTTGATGACGCATCCCACGAACAGTGCGCCCGATTATCTCGCCGAGGTCGTCCGTCCTCGCGTCGAAGAGGGCGCGGCTCGCGCCAGTCGTTCGCCGGACGATTGTCCCATCACGGCCGCGGGTTTCGTCGCGACGGGAGCGGATGACGAAGCGGTCGCGCGAAGCCGCGACGAGATTCGTCGCCAGTTCGCTTTTCTCTTTTCGACGCCCGCCTATTGGAAGTCGATCGAACATGCTGGATTTTCAGATTTAGGATCGGACCTGCGTGCACTCGCGAAGCTAGGACGTTGGAACGAAATGGAAGCACGCGTTCCGCATGAGTTGATCGAACGACTCGTACCCAGTGGTCGTTACGACGAGATCGCCCGAGTCCTGATCGACCACTATTGTGGACAGATTCCCCGAATCACGTTTCCACTTCCCGACGACCCCGCACGCGATACAGAAGTGGCCGCGTTGATCACGTCGCTCCGTGCCACATGATTGAACAAGATAAATTATGAACCAACGTTCAGTCACCGATCCGAGCCGAACCCCTCGGGCCGATTTCGATCACGAAACGGTGACGTTGGCCTCAATCGGTCGAGATCGGGCCGCTAGGCTTGATTCGAGCGCATGGGTCGGCGACGATGTTTAGGGTCCCACGCTCGCAGCTCTGAACGCAACTCGGCGACCGGATGTGGGATTGACTGGCCGATCTCGTGGATGCGGAGTTCGTCGCCGAACCAAACGATCGAGTTCGAGCCGAGCGTTCGCGTACGTCACGATCATCTTGCGAAAATGCACGATTGGAAATGCAGTTGGACGAAGACGTCAAGCGAATAGCCGCCCGAATTCGAGCCTGGCGCGACGAAGCGGGACTGACACTCCAAAAGCTCGGTGATCGCGCCGGTGTCTCTGCGAGCACGATTCACAAGATCGAAAACCTGCAGACGATTCCGACGATCGCGGTGTTGCTCAAGGTTTCGAACGGATTGAATCGTCGACCGAGTGAGCTGCTCGAAGAGGCCGACGGGGGACAACACGCAGCCGTGTTACGCAGTGACGAACGCCAGCAGCTCGCGATGAGTGCATACACGAAGATGGAGCACTTGATCGCGATGATCCCGCGCAGTCAGATCGATGTCTGGCGCGTGATGATCCAACCGGGCCGAGGGCCGGGGCGGCCCGGCACGGATCCCTGGAAATTTCGCGGCGAATGGGTCCTGTTAGTCGAGGAGGGAAGCATCGAAGCGGACATCGGTGGCGAGACCCACGTCGTCCATCCGGGTGACTCGATCCACTTCGACACGGATCATCCCCATCGCTGGATCGCGGGCGGAGACCAGCCGGCGACGGTGATCGCTTTCATGATGGTGCCCCAGCGTCTGCACGACGACGTCCTGGCGCGAGCGTCTGCCCTCAACAAGGACGGGGTACTCGAGTCGGCGTCTGAACCGACAAAGGCCAAGGCCTCCTAGATCCGGATCACGCGTCGGGGAGGTCCTGCAGGACCTGAAGAAAGCCCGCGCCATATTTCTGCGCCTTCGCCTCGCCGATCCCATGTGCCAGGGTCAGGTCTTCTTCCCTCTCCGGCCGCAGCACGGCCAGCTCCCGGAGCGAGCGATCGCTCGCGACCACATAGGGCGGAACGCCCTCGGCCTGGGCGGTTCGCAGCCGGTGTGCGCGCAGCGCCTCGAATCGGACCCGAGCCGCGTCATCGAGAGTCAGCTCTTCCCGAACGGCGTCGCCGCTGTCCCCGGATCGATTTCGTCGGACGATGAATCCCGGGCCATTCGATCGTCCCGCCCGTCCGCCCGCTCCGCGGTTCGGGTCCGGCGGCAGGAGTAGTCGGACCTGGCGTTCGCCGCGCATCGCCGAAGCGCCGGCTTCGGTGAGAATGACGACCGGCCGGTCGCCTCCCCAGAAATCCACCCAGCCCGCTGTCACACAGCGGCGCAGCAGTCGGGTCAGCCAGGCCTCGGAGCGGTCGTCGAGGATTCCCCAGGTCGATGTCCCTTCGAGTCCGGTGCCGCGCAGGCGCTGATCGTCCTGTCCGCGCAGCAGAGCGACGGCCGCGCCGAGTCCAAATCGCCCATGAATCCGAGCCACGCCGGAAAGCGCCTTTCGGACCAGCAGCGTGACCTCCTCGTCGCTCTCGACGTTCGTGATCGAGGAATTCGCTGTGTTTCCACCCTCGCCTGCGGCCGCTTCGCCCCCCTCCGAATGGGCGGCGTTCGAGGCGAGCTCTTCACAGACGTCGCATCGGCCACAACCCGCGAGGGTCTCCTCTTCGTCTCCGAAGTACCGGAGAACCGTGTCGTGTCGACAGGTCCCGCCCTCGG
>Ga0315338_1002617_pt1 | contig 17330 bp, 8 predicted proteins | sample ASW8metaG_FD_204518 | JGI IMG/M metagenome (GOLD analysis project Ga0315338, IMG submission 204518) | Ammonia-oxidizing marine archaeal communities from Monterey Bay, California, United States - ASW #8 | ecosystem: Environmental > Aquatic > Marine > Coastal | place: USA: California | collected... | reverse complement strand
CGGGATCTATCTCTATCGATTCGAATCGCGTGAGATCACCGAAACTCGAAAGATGATTCTTACTCGCTGAGTGGGGGCGTAGTACACACCCCATGCGGATCCGAAGAAATTCGCATGGGGTCGACGCTGATGGCGGACGTTTCCGCTCGGTTGCGAGAATCCCAGCCTTCAACATTGCTAGCTATCAGCCCTGAACACAACTTGGAGGTGACCGACAGATCGCTATTGAACGCTGGTTCGAGTGCGCCAAGCGGAGCTATGATCGGGTGTTCACCTCAGCAACGTCGAAAAAGCAGCAAGAGGATCGCACGATGAATCAGCTCCGACGAACACTCTTCTCCACCTCCGGGCCCTTTATGCGTTCTGTTTCCTCCGCGATCGTTCTCTTTGCGACCAGTGTGATTTCGCTCGTCGAGGTCGAGGCGAACCAGGGAAGTGTCGACCTCCCCGACGGATTCATCGATGAGGAGGTTGCGAGTGACCTCGAGTCTCCTGTTGGCCTGACCTTTCTCCCGGACGGTCGAATCCTGGTTGTCGAGCAGATCTCTGCTGATATCGCGATCGTGCCGGTCGGTGCCTCTGTTGCGACGACCATCTTTACGGTACCTGACGTCGACGCCGGTGGGGAGAAGGGGCTCCTTGGCATAGCTGTCGACCCCGAGTGGCCGGTTCGTCCCTATCTCTATATCTATTTCGATCACTCGAGTGGAGACGAGATCCACATTCGAATGTACACGGCAAGTGGCGATCTGTCTGATCCGGCTAGCAGCAATCTGGTGTTGAGCAGTCCATATGAGATCATCGATGACATCCCTGACATTTTCTTCAACCACAATGGCGGGACGATCCGCTTTGGGCCCGATGGGATGCTCTACGCTGGGACGGGCGACGATGCCGAATTTTGTAATGCCCAGATTCTGACGTCACTCTCGGGAAAGATCCTGCGTCTCGATGTCTCCGCTCTGCCGGAGGCCGGATCTGGCCCGCCGGCCAAGAGTGTGATCACGCCGGACGACAATCCGTTTCCTGGCCCGAACGAGAACGAGCGACTCGTCTATTCCCACGGACTGCGCAATCCGTTTCGATTTCACATCGATCCATTGACCGGGCGGCTGTACATCGGAGATGTCGGTTCAGGGGACTACGAAGAAGTGAACGAGGCATTTGGAGGCGATAACTTTGGCTGGCCAAAACGAGAAGGGGCCCACGATCATCCCTCGGGAAACGGTTGTCCGGGGACAGATGGGACCGACCCGATCGCGGAGTACGATCGCTCCGGCTTTGGTGCCTCGATCATTGGAGATCCAATCTACCGTGTCAGCGGGGTGAACTCTTTCCCCATCGAGTATGACGGGGATGTCTTCTTCCACGAGTACTACCAAGGGTTTGTTCGTCGCGTCACATTCAACGAGGCGCTTCAGACATGGGAACCCGCCGCTGCGGTCCCTGGACAGCCAAATGCAGAGGATTGGGCGACAGGTTATTCCGGTGTGTCCGACATGGTGCAGGGGCCGGATGGTTCTCTCTACTATGTGCATCAATGGTGGAACTCGGTTCGCCGTATTCGCAACGAGAACCCAACCACGAGTGTTGCCGGTCTGCCAGAACGGGGCTTCAACCTGCGTACGCAGCCGAACCCGATTCGACTCGGGGAGACGGCCACTATCAATTACTCGCTCCACGCGGAGGGTCACGTTGAGCTCGGACTCTACGACGTCGACGGAACCCTGGTTTCGGTCCTGGCCAACGAGGCTCAGACGTCGGGCGACCATGTTCTGACTTGGCGCGCCCGCTTCCCCGACGAACCGTCTCAGACTGGACGTGTTCTTTTCGTCCGAATGAACGTCGCTGGTGTCGTCCAGTCCGCGAAAGTAGCGATTGTCCCCTAGACCGGGTGCCATCGACGGATCCGTAAGGATCAACAGCCGAGGGAAGCTGGGATGCCGAGGCGCCGCTCGCCTTCGTGGGACCTGGGAACGCTTCGACCTTGCTTCCGTGTTATAATCGCTAAAGCTCCGTGATTGAGCCTCGCGTCAGTGGGACTACAATCCTGGGATTCCTGCATCTCAGCGCCGGCGAACCCTGGTAAGAAAGGTGTGCCAGAATGAGAGTACCTGTACGGGGAACGTTCGTTCGAGCCTCCGTCACCCTGTTTGCGACCTTCTTCGCTGCTACGATCGCCGATGCGACCCTCCACGTTGTTCCAGACGACTATGTCGCCATCCAGCTGGCCATCGAGGCCGCGGCCGATGGCGACTCTGTGATGATCCGCCCCGGCACCTACGTCGAAACCTTGGGGTTTAGCGGCAAGGACATCACACTCTTTGGCGAGACCGATGCGGCTTCAACCGTGATCCGAGGGTTTGGCTTCAGCGTTCTGGAGCTCGGAGCGGGTGTGACACCTGCTACTTCGATCGAGAACCTGACCTTCGCCGAGGGCGTGTCCAAGTGGGGAGGCGCGCTCCAGTGTACGGCCGGTGCCTCTCCGACGGTTCGGCGCTGTCGCTTCATCGGCAACCTTGCAGAGCACCCAAATCTTCCCGCATATGGTGGCGCAATCTACGGCGGCATGAATTCCGATCTGCTGATCGAAGATTGTCACTTCGAAGGCAACCGCGCTGTCATCTTGACTGACGTTGGCTGGGCGGGCGGTGGTGCGATCTACATGCGATTCAACAGCGACCTTACTGTTCGCCGATCTACATTCGTCAGTAACTCGACACACTCTCCTGACGACTTCGGCTCTTCAGGGGGCGCAATCTTTCCGAACGGCGATTCCTGCGTGATCGAGGATTGCCGATTCGAGGGCAACACCAGCGTAGAGTCTGGCGGCGCAATCTACGCCACAAACGATTACCTTGGCAGTTTGATTCTGAACAGGAGCACGTTCGTCGGTAACTCAGCTGCGCGCGGCGGCGCGATCCACTGCTATCTCGGCCAAATCGAAGTCGACCGCTGCGTTTTGGCTTCGAACGGCGGGAGTAGCACCATCTACATCCGAGCGGACATCAGGTTTAGCAACAACACTGTCGTCTACGGAGATGGGGACGGCATTCGCGTCGATGCAGACGGCGGTCCGCCCCTATTGTGGAACAATATCGTCGCTTTCAACTCGGGGAGAGGCATCATGTGCTACTCCGTTCCCCCCGATAGCACGATTGCTTGCAACGACGTCTGGAACAACACGCAGAACTATGGTCACCATTGTCCGGATCTAACGGGTGTTTTTGACAACATCTCGCAGGACCCTATCTTCTGCAACGACGACCTCGACGACCTCGATCTGGCCCTGAGCTCCGACTCTCCGTGTCTTCCGACGGCTAACGCGTGCGGGCTAGTAGGTGCTCTGGAGGTCGGATGTGAACCCACCGCGATTGAAGCCGGGGAGGCGCAGACCCGCATGCCCGCGCTCTCCGTCCACCCTAACCCTATCGTCACTGGGGCAACGTTCAGGTTAGACGCCGGCGTCGGCGCAGAAATCGAGATCTATGATCCGCTGGGTCGGCTCGTGGAGGTGCTGCAGACCGAAGGTCGGGCAAGGATGTCGTGGTCGCCGGCGGTCACCTCTCCGGCCGGGGTCTACTTCGCCCGTATCGAGAGAGGCGGTAGGTCGCACATCGTGAGGCTGACGGTGATGCGGTAGCACTGCTCAGGACTTCCGACGGTCCGATGCGCCTCGAGGTCTCGGGGGGCGGTGGTGAGTTGGTTCGCGCGTGGGAGGTCGCGGGTTCGGCCCGCCCGGGCGTGGGATGGACGGGATGCATACGGTCGGCTTCTACCGAACGGAGTTTGCACCGTTCGAATCTCTAACAATACGTCGGTTGTGCAGGGTACGGTCGTCCGCGTTAAGTGAGGTTTCGAAACGTCGCGACCGATCTCTGCGCTGGGTGGGGTGGGGAGGCAGGGATGGACTACCCGCCCCCGAGGCCGTACGCAGTTCTTGCTTTGGGTTGCTTTGGTCTATACGCTTTGAAGGCCCCTCCCCTGATGGTTCCACAGTTGTTCTCACCCCTGGAGGGAGCTTTTGATGTTTCAATCGGCTTACTGCGAGATCTTGCTACGCTATCACTCCAGACGACCCGCTCGTCGGCCGGTGAGTTTCGTCCTCGCTCTTGCTACGTCGTTCATTCTCGGACTCACTTTCCCGGTCCAGGAGGCCATGGCCGCGGCCAACGCCGGAGGTGTGATGATCCTGCACGCCGATCCAGATCTGGAGTACACGTCTGGGGTGGACTACTGCGGCGGATTTGATCTTGACGCCTGCGAAAACGCGACGACAAACCTTCCTCGTTCGGACGTGCCGACGGTCTGGTGGGTTTCCGCTGCCTTTCCCATCGGTTCAAGCCCGAGACTGGCGGGGGTCGTCTTTGGCATCGAGTATGATCCGGCCCTGATAACCTTGAGCGATTTTCGGACCTGTGGTGAGTACGAGCTCGCGCACGCGGATTGGCCGGATCCGTACAGCGGTACCTCGGTAGTCTGGTTCCAAGCTCAGACATCTTATCTGACGCCGGTGTATTGGTTCGCTGGGTACTCCTACTACTCGGATGCTTCGACGTTCTCTTTGCGTCCTCATCCGACCCAGGGGGCGGTATTTGGGGATGACAGCGTTCCGGCGCAAATCGATCCGATCGCGGACTTTGGAAAACTTGGGTTTAATAGCGATCTCGGGTATCTCCCTTGCCCTGCCCCTCTTCCCGGAGGCTCTTGCTGCTTGAGCGAATGTGAGTGCGTCATCCTCCCGGAGCCTGATTGCCTCGCCGCGGGTGGAACCTACATCGGGGATTCCGAGTGTTCTGTCGATGCTTGTGGTTGTCCACCGTCTGCCTGTTGTTTTGACGATGGCTCTTGCGAGTTGCTTCTTGAGGCCGATTGTTTGGCAGCCGGCGGCGAGAGCGATACCGGTCGAGACTGCGACCCGAATCCATGCCCGAACGCCACGACGGGTCGTTGCTGCTTAGGCGAGGATCTCTGTGAAGAGTTGAATGAAACCGACTGTAGCGCCGCCGGCGGAATCTACGGGGGAGACGGGACCCGATGTCGGGTTGGAAGTTGTCCCGGCGACTGCGATCCGATTCCGCGTCCGAACTACGAGACTGCCTCTCGAGGGGACGGTCCGAATGTTGGCGGAGTCTTAGTCCTGCATCATGCGGCCGAGGTCCAGATGACCGACGGTCAATTCGACTACTGCGAAGAGTCTGATCTGGCGGACTGCGCATCCTCCGTTACGAGGAGCGATGGTGACGAATCCGTTCTGCTCTATATCTTCGCGGCGTTTCCAGAGTCCACAGATCCCGATGTCCTGTTCGCAACCTTCGGGATCTACTACCCCACCTGCATTACGGTAGAAGACTGGGGACATTGTGGATCGTACGACTACGAAACCCAGGACTTTCCAGATTCTGGAACCGGTTATGGTGTCAGTTGGGACGATCCCTTGACCTCACGTTTTCTGGAGATCGCCTGGCTCGCGGTGTCTGTGGAACCAGGCTTTTCTGGAGACATAGCTCTAGGTGCCACCTCGGGTGGTTACGGTGAATTTGGAGGTGGCCCCGGGCTTCCGGTCCAAACCAATCCTGTTGCTGACTACGGGGTCTTTGGGTTCGCCACCGACGGCTACGCACCTTGTCCACCACCGGTCGGCGCGTGTTGTTTCTCGGATGGGCAATGCCAGATTCTCGATCGCGATGCGTGTGCGGATGCCGGAGGAACTCCCGTCGAGGGCGTGATGACCTGCGACCCGAACCCTTGCGAACCTACGCCGGTTATCGAAACGAGTTGGGGCAAGATCAAACAGAGTCTCGGCCGTTAGGCGTTGTGCGACTGACGGGCTGAAAGTAAGACGACGACGCGAGCCTCATTTCAATCCATCTGGCCCGCGATGAGGTCGGGGTAACCGTCGTTGTCGAGGTCAGCCGTAACGCAAATCTGAGGACCGATGCCGTGCAGTACTACGAGAGTGGGTTTGACGTTGGCGAGCCCGCTCTCATTTGCTTCCCCGTAGGTGCCAAGACTCGAGCGACGCCATCATGCTGGCTCGGGAAAAAGGGGAGTAATCACATTTGAGCTCCGACCGGTTTTCACGCATCAAAGAGATTCTGTCTGTGGTCGAGGGACTGAGTGCCTCCGAACGCGCGGTCTACCTGGAGCGAGTTTTCGAGAGTGCGCCCGCGCTTCAAGAAGAAATCGAATCCCTCCTCGCTCACGAGCATGACGGGGACGCGTTCCCCACCGAGGCCGGCGCTGTCTTTCGACCGAGGGCTCCGCGAACCGAAGGCTCGACCGGTCCCCTGATTGGCACAACCCCGTCGTCCGCTGTTTCCTCGACTTCAGCCGAGCCTGGATTGGCCTCAGGTACTCTCATCGGTAGCTATGAGATCCTCGAGGAGATTGGTCGAGGAGGCATGGGCCTGGTCTATCGCGCGCGTTCAGAGGGAGGCCAAAAGGACTGCGCTCTCAAGATCCTCCCGCCAGCTTCATCTCGAGACCCGGCCAGTATCCAACGCTTCGCGTCGGAAGCTCGTTTGCTCGCCTCTCTCAATCACCCGAACATCGCTACGATTCATACTGTCGAGCAGTTCGAAGACATCTATTTTTTGACCATGGAGTTGGTCGAAGGCTCGAGTCTGGCAACGCATTTGGGCGATGGCCCGGTTTCGCTCCCGGAAGCTCTGACGATTGCCCGGCAAGTTGCCTCTGCGCTCGAAGCCGCACACGCACGGGGAGTAGTGCACCGGGATATCAAACCACTCAACGTTATGGTTGGAGGAGACCAGCACGTCAAAGTGCTCGATTTCGGAATCGCCAAAGCCGTGCGGGGCGAAGAGTCCTGGAACGAGAAGTCTCCCGTCAGGGACGAGCCCGGCGTTTCGTTTTCTGCTCCCGATGCACAGACCGGAGAGATGCAGGTCGCGGCTCCTGGTTCGAAGCACTCCGCCGTTGCTGGAACCCCTGGGTATGTCAGCCCCGAAAGACTGAAGGGTGGCGTAACTCAGGAAAGCGCTGATATCTGGTCTCTGGGTTGCCTCTTCTACGAGTGCCTCGTCGGTCGCCTTCCTTTTCGCGGCACGACGATGCGGGAAACACTCCGGGCAACTCTTGAAGCAGAACCACTACTGGAAGACCTCCCGGACTCCGCCCCACCATCGATCCACGAGTTCTTACGGCATTGTCTCGCCAAGGATCCGACGAACAGATTCCCATCGATGCGAACGGCACGACGTACGATCGAAACGATCCTCGCGAGCACGACGAAAGAGAGGGGTACGGGGGAGGGCGCAGTTGGAATCGTCTCCGCTCGGACCAACTTGCCCCGACGCCTGACAACTTTCGTGGGACGCGAAGAAGAAATCACCGAGATCAATGCGGCGCTCATCGGCAACAGGTTCGTGACCCTGACTGGAATCGGTGGCTGCGGGAAGACCCGGCTTTCGTTGGAAGTCGCAGACGGTCTGGCCGACCGCTACACCGATGGTGCCTGGCAGATCGAACTCGCCTCCGTTGCCCAAACGGGCCTGGTGCCTGATACCGTCCGTTCGACTCTGGGACTCGACTCCCAGCCGGGGAAGTCCGCGCTGGAAGTTATCCTGGCGCACCTCGAGAACAAGAAAGCGCTTCTCCTCCTCGACAATTGCGAACATGTACGCGGCGACTGTGCCTCTTTGCTGGCTCAGCTGATACCGGCGCTTCCCACTCTCCACATTCTGGCAACAAGTCGGGAGCCCATCGGCCTACCTGAGGAACGAGTCTACTCCGTGCCACCAATGGCCGTTCCCGCGGAAGGAGTGGCAAGAGGCATCGAGAGCCTGGCCTCGGTCCGGCTCTTCTGCGAGAGAGCCCTCCGGGTGGGAACCAACATCGATCTCGAGACAGGCGACTCTTCACTGGTTGCCGAGATATGCCGAAGACTCGACGGAATTCCCTTGGCCATCGAGCTGGCCGCGGCCCGCCTTAGAAACGAGACCCTTGCCGAAACGCTCGCCGGGCTCGACGAAGCCCTCGGAACTCTGAAGGGTGGAAACCTCACTACTCTCCCGCGCCACCAGACGCTACGCGGCGTCATCGATTGGAGCTACGAGCGCCTCGAGCCCCGGGAACAAATGCTGTTTCGACGGCTCTCGGTGTTCGCGGCCGAAGGTTGGACGTCGGAGAGCGCGGAGGAAGTCTGCACGGGCGAGGATCTTTCCGCCTGGGAAGTTTCTGGTCTTACGGGACGTTTGTTGGAGAAGTCTCTCTTCTCCAGGGTGGAAACCACTCGGTCGCCCGGCACAAGCTCTTCGCTGGATTTACCGCGATTCCGTCTCCTCGCGACAGTTCGTACTTATGCCGCGGAGCGGCTCGAACACTCGCAAGAAGCACCAAGCGCTCGCGAGAAGCATCACCGATACTACCTCGACCTGGCAGAGCTGGCCGAACCGCATCTGGAGGGAGAGAAGCAGAAGGGTTGGATCAACCGCCTCGAGAAAGAGCAGGCCAATCTCGTCCAGGCCCTCGAGTGGAGTGCGTCCCAGCCCGATGGGCCTCGTCGCAGCGTACTTCCCATTATCGGATCGCTGTACAGAGTCTGGAGCCTTCGGGGACAGTTCGAGCTGGGCCGGTCCGTTCTTCGACGATTCCTATCGAACAACGAGGGAGTCTCTTCCCGACGAGAACGTGCCCACGTCCGCGGTTACCTGGGTAACCTCAACCGAACTCTCGGGGATGGGTCTGATGCACAAGACGACTTCCAGGAAGCGCTCTCGATTTACCGCGAACTCGATGACGATCTGGGAATCGCGCACTCTTTCACCAACCTCGGAGAGATCGAGAAGAATCGCGGACACGTAGCCGAAGCCCGCCGATACCTTGAGCAGAGCCGGGATATCTATCGTCGAGAGAACCACCGCTCAGGACTTGCATCGACACTTACCGTGTTAGGGAATCTCTACGATGACGTCGGCGACAACATCGAGGCTCGGGAATCCTACGAGAAAGCACTTCAGATCTATCGCGAACTGGGGCGTCCGAATCGAATCGCCGACCTGCTTCTCAACGTGGGAGGAAGCGCCTGGGATAGCGGAGACGAAGAAGGCGCATTGTCCGCTTACGAGGAGAGCCTCGCAATCCGCCGTGACCTTGGCAACCGACCCGGAATCGCGACCTGCCTGAATAACCTAGGTATCATCGAGGAAGCGCGAGGAAACTGGGGTGCCGCATACGGGCTTTACAATGAAAGTCTGAGCATCAAACGAGAGCTGGGAAACCCGCGGGCAATCATTTCATCTCTCGCCAATCTCGGGCACCTCCTCGAGAAGGAGGGTAAATACGAGCGGGGCCGAGTCCATTGCGAGGAAGCCGTTCGGCTATCCAGAAAACTTGGCCGGGGACGGGCACTTTCCGTCTGCCTCGGGATTCTGGGCGGTCTCGAGTCGAGGCTCGAGAATTTCGAGGAAGCGCAGCGCTATCAACTCGAGGCCCTGGAGATCCGACGAGAGATGGGAGACGAAGCAAGTGTGAGCATCGCCTTACACAGCCTGGGAGAATGTGCGCTGGGATCTGGGCAGCTCGAAAAGGCTCACAGTCTCTTTTCTCGGAGCATGCAGATACGCTGCGACGTGGGGATGTTCGGTCGTATCGCTGAGCAACTCGAAACGAGCGCCTGGCTCGAAATCGTCCTTGGGGACGCGGAGCGCGCACCCGTCCTCTTCGGCGCGTCCACTGAGTTCCGCGCAGCGCTTGGGCGACCTCTGGAAAACAATGACGCCGCAGAGTTCGAGACGCGAGTCAGCGAGGCGAAGCGTCGTCTGGGGGAAAACCTCTTCACGCGCAGGTTCGAGGAAGGGCGGCGCCTTGGCGTCGAGGCAGCAATTGGACTCGTGCTCAATCCGAGTCCGGTTCCACCGGCACCATCAGGGCCACCGTCCACAGAACCGCGGTGACCAAAGACGTGGCAAGGATGGTTCGCGGAGGAAACCGTTTCTTGAACGGCCAATACTCAGCAGGTCTTGGAATCCCCACGCTTCCTGGAGTTTGGCAGGTCGGGTCGACTACGCTCTCCGGGCGGGAATCTAAGTCCTATGCGCACGCGCCTGTCATTCGCCGATAACAACTTCCTTAAGAAGATTCCAGGCAACTCAGAGATGCGCGATACGTAAACCAATATGAGAATCCACAGTTTCGTTTAGCCAGAGGGAGACTGATGCCAACTGTCGTCTTTGCCCGCGTCGTAGTTTCACTATTCATCGTTCTGCTTGTCCCATCAGCTGTCTCGTCGCAAGTAGAGGGAATGTCCGCGTCTGAGTTATTCTCGAAGATCCTCCGCGAGAACGTCTACGAAGTAACCTTCGATGGGAACGTTGCGAGTGGGCCTGGGATCGAGTGGCTCGTGGCCGAGGGGGCTGCGGCGCAGTACTTCCTCATCGGTGAACGACACGGCCTCGCCGAGATCCCGAGGATCAGCTCCTCGATCTACCGAGGCTTGGCGAAGGTCGGGTATGACCACGCCGCTCTGGAGTTTGGTCCCTACGCGGGACAGGCCGTAGAAGCCGCGCTCGCCGAGGGCAGCCTGGCGGAGCTCGAACGATATCTCACCGACCCGGTCAGTTTCGGTTCGGTGGCGTTCCTCGATTGGGTTGAAGAAGCGGAGATGGTCGCAGATATCTACACCCATTCGTCCGCCAGGAAGGGCGTCCTGTGGGGCCTCGATCAGGAGTTCCTTGGTTCCTTCGGCGTTCATCTGGCCTATCTGGCGGAGCACGCTGAGACCGAGGAACAACGTCAGGCCGTCGATGCGATGCAAACACGCACGCAGGAGGTGGAGCACTTCTTCTTGCGACTTTCTCCGGACGAGCTTTCCGAATTCGCGAGTCGATTTACGAATCACTCATCGGTTGAGCTCAAAAGGCGCCTTGCAGATCTGCAATTCAGCCACAATCTATACGGGCCCTGGGCGCGACCGAAGAGGGGGCCGTCGCGTGCTGTCTCGAACGTCGAGCGCGAAGAGCTCATGAAGCGAAACTTTCTCCAGTTCGTGCGGGCCACTCGGGAGTCCACCGGAAAGGACCCAAAGGTTTTCTTCAAGTTCGGCGGTTTTCATGCGGCACCGAGCATCGATAGCCAATTCGGGCGTATCACGCTGGGAACGTTCGTCGAGGAGTTTGCGAAAGTGGAGAGCGGATCTGCCTTCAATTTGTTCATGGAGTGTTATAGCGGCCAACGAAAGGGAAGTGGCCAGGACGGGAACGTGGACCCCAGTGAGGCCTTCGAGTGCGCGAGCGGCCTCGGCCAGATCGATCCAGCGGGCGATTGGAGCGAAGGTCGCCATCCGTTCAGCGACTATCTCGACGAGGCCGACGAGGTTCTACTCGTCGATCTACGGCCGTTTCGAGATCGACTGGACGAGTTTCCGTTTCTTTCAAGAGACGTTCAGGACGTATTCGCTGGCTTCGACGCCTACCTCGCGATTCCCAACAGCACCGAGTCGATCGAGTACGAAATGACGAGTCGGTAGTTGGCGAGGCTGGATGGGGCGCTTCTGCCGACCAGCAACCAAACCCAACATCCCCATATCCCCATATCCATAAGCTACTTACAGATGTGGAGACCTAGTCATCACTACCGGCGCCTCCGCCAACCAAACCATCCGACATTCGCCGTTACAGGATAACTGACTCCCCGCGTCCACCGTTTGCGAAACACTCTCTACGTCGGAGAGGCATAGCGGAAGACACCACGGCGAACTACCGCCATCCTGCTGCCGCTAGCGACCCAGACAAGCCTCTCCCGCCTTGAGCGCGGGATCGATACGTGGTCTCTTCATCTCCAATGACCTACTACAGAGATTCTCCGAAGTTGTCGGCCGCATGAATCGGCAGGATCCTAGACATTTTGCGCGCATCAAGCAGATCCTGTGCGAAATCCACGAGCTGGGTGACGCGGACCGTCGGGCGTACCTCGATGATGTCTGCCGGAATGATCCCCGGCTGCGGGCGGAGATCGAGGGACTGCTTCTGCACGAACAGGATCCATCCTTGGTGCGGCCCGCACTTGCGAATGCTGGCGAGACTGTCGTCAGCCAGCCGCGGGTCGAGCCAGTACCGTCGCGCGCCCTGGAACCCGGCACCCCTCTGGGTCCCTACCGACTCGACCGTGAGCTCGGCTCCGGCGGGATGGGAAGGGTGTACGCCGCGACGGTTGCAGGGCGCTGCCCGGGCCTCGACGAAGGCACGTGCGTGGCGCTGAAGGTCGTGCACCCGCACCTGCTCGAGGCAGAAGGTTTCTTCAAGCGGTTTCTCAGAGAAGGCGAGATCGGGCGGGCTGTCCGCCATCCGAACGTCGTACGGACGTTCAACTGCGATCAGATAGTTCAGGGCGGAACGGCCAATGCCTTCCTCGTCATGGAGTACGTGGAAGGGCAAACGCTGCGCGAACTCCTGGTTGAGATGGAGCGCGTCCCCGAGGAGCTCTGCCGACACATCGCCCGGGAAGTGTGCAAGGGACTCGCGGCGATCCACGACGTGGGTGTGATCCACCGGGACGTAAAGCCCGACAATGTTCTCATCACGGCGGACCACGTGGTCAAGGTGATGGACCTCGGCGTGGCACGGTTACAGGACGAAGCGCTGCGCCTCTCTCAGACCGGAGCATTTGTCGGGTCGATCCACTACTCGGTGCCTGAAGCGTTCCGCGAGGGCGGCAAGCACGTCGACGGGCGTGCCGACCTGCACGCGCTGGGGCTCGTCCTGTATGAACTCGCCTGCGGCACCAATCCCTACCTGGCCGACGATGTGCCGCAGATCCTGCAAAAGGTTCTGCACGAGGAGCCGCAGCGTCTCGGCGACGTGAACCCTCAACTCAGTCTCTTCTTCGAGGAGGTCGTGCACTGCCTTCTGGCGAAGCATCCCGAAAAGCGATTTGCCACCGCTGACGAACTGCTCCGCATCCTCGAAGAGGGCGAGGACTCGCCGTGGTGGAACGCGCGTGCGAAGTCGATCCGTACGATCACAAAACGTCCGCTGCGGCGCGTACGCATCCCGCGGGAAACGGCGGTCTACGGCCGGGAGGGCGAACTAGCCAAGCTGCGCGCCTTCTACGACGCGGCGAAGTCAGGCGAGGGCTGCGTCGTCCTGATCGAGGGCGAAGCCGGCATCGGGAAGTCCCGGCTCATCGATGAGCTCAGCGGCCGCGTGCACCGCGACGGCGAGGACATAAACTTCCTCTTCGGCAGTTACCCTCCCGGGGGCGCAGCGACGGCGGCGGGTGGCTTCTCGACGGCGTTCCGTGAGCAGCTTGGCGAGGCCGGGTGCGCGGACTACCTGCAGGCGACACCCGTGCTCGTAGCGGCGTTTGATGCTCTGCTACGAGGGGAGTCGACACCAGCGGGCGAGGAGAGTCTGAACAAGCAGTCGATCCAGACCTGCTTCGTCAACGCGACTCGCGCCCTCGGGGCTGAGCGCCCGACGGTCGTGCTGATCGACGACCTGCACTTCGCGCCCGACGAAGGTCGGTCGCTCTTCACGTCGCTGGCCATGGCCGTACCGGGCCACCGCGTGTTGCTCATCGGGACGACACGCCCGGGTCTGCCGGACGACTGGGTGTCGGGTCTGACGCGTCTCGACCAGACGAGCCAACTTGTGCTCCAGCGTCTCGGCCCAAAGGACCTCGTACAGCTGTTAAAGGACACGCTCGGTTCCGAGCGGCTGGCGAGCGAACTCGGCAATCAGGTCGCGGTCAAATCCGACGGAAACCCTTTCTTCGTGTTCGAGATCCTGCGCGGTCTTCGCGAGGGGCAGTTCATCACGCAACGGGCGGATGGCACTTGGGTCTCGACCGGAGTCATCGACGAGATCCAGATTCCGTCGTCGGTGCTGGATCTCGTCAATGCGCGCGTCGGCGATCTGACCGAGGAAGAGCGCGACTTGCTTGATGTGGCCTGCTGCTGGGGTTTCGAGTTCGATCCAGTGATCGTCGCCGAGGCCTGTGGGCTGTCACGTGTCCCGGCGTTGAAACGCCTTGGCCAGATCGAGCGTCAGCACCGCCTGGTACGCTCCCAGGGGCGTCGCTATAGTTTCGACCACCATCAGGTGCAGGAGGCCCTGTACGGCAGACTAAATGAGTATCTGCGCGAGGAGTACCACTCGTCTCTGGCCAAGGCCCTCGAAACCCGCACGATGGCCGGCGACAACGACCCCGAGTCGCTCGACGGCGCACTATGCGTGGATCTCTGCGAGCACTATCTGAAGGGCGGTCGGGGCGAGAAGGCTCTACGTTACCTGGATGCGGCGCAGCAGCACCTGACCAGAGGCCATCAATTCGCGCAGGTGGTGGCACTCGGCGAACGCGCGCTCGCGGTCACGGATCTGCTGACCGGACTCGAACGCGCGAGGATGATGGTGTACCTCCTGGACCATCTCGACGCGCTGGCCCGCCGCACCCGTCAAGAAGAGTTCGCGTTGGAGACTGAGCGCCTGTCGGTGGAGGCGGGTGACGACAAGACGCGCGGGGAGGCGGCGAACGCGCTGGGCCTGGTCTTCCTCCGCACCTCGCGTTTGACGGAAGCCGAAGCGAGCTTCCGTCGCGCACTGCAACTTGCGCGGACGCTTGGGAACAAGAATGGCGAGGCCCTCGCGACGGCGAACCTGGGCACCACCTTCCAAAACCAGAGCCGCTTCCCGGAGGCCCGGGAGTACCTCGAGCGGGCTCTCGCGCTCAACCGCGAGATCGGAGAGCCGCGGCGCGTGGCAAGGGGCATGGTGAACCTGGGCGGGATTCTCCATGCCCAGGGCCACCACCCTGAAGCACGTGATCACTTCGAGCGGGCACTCGCCCTCAGCCGCGAGATCGGTGACTGGCACAGCGAGATAGGGGCTACCGGGAACCTGGGCCACGGCTTCCACGCTCAAGGCAACCTGCGCGAGGCGCGGGAGCAGTACGAGCGGACTCTCGCGCTCAGCCGCAAGATCGGGGACCGGCAGAGCGAAGCCATTGCGTATGTCAACCTGGGTACAATCTCGCAGGAGCTCGGTGACCGAGTGCAGGCGCGTGAGGCGTTTGAAGAATGCGTGACAGTGTGTCGAGAGATAGGTGCCCGTTATCCGGAAGGCTATGGAATCATCGGCCAGGGGAATTTGGTGGACGAAGAGGGTGATTGTGTCGAAGCGCTACGGCTCACCGAGCAGTCTCTGGTGCTACGTCGAGAGATCAGACATGGCGACGGTATCGCCGATTCGCTCAGGCAGCTGGGAGACATTCAGCGCCGGGCGGGTGACGTGGAAGCCGCGAGAACGGCACTGGAAGAAGCAGGGGCTTTGAGTCGGGACATAGGGCGAACCGGAAGTGTGGCACTGGCTGAGGCCATGCTCGCGTGCCTACCGGGGGCAGACTCCGAGGCGGCGGTGCTGGCGTTGTCCGAAATCGGTGAGCACGGTGACTCGCCCCAACTGCGATGGTTGCTCCACCAGGCCACTGGCGACCACTCGCATCTGGAACAAGCCAAGAGCCTGTTAGACGAGCAACTTGCCAAAGTCCCCGAGGAGTTTCACGAAGCCATGTGCACGAACCTCCGCGTCAACCGCGAGACCCTTGCGGCATGGCGAGCGCATCGGGCTGAGGGTTAGTGACTGCTCAGTCTTGTCGTCACCAGGCTTGTCACCGCGGTGTCTACGGCCCAGTCGAAAATGATTCCTGTCTGACCGGCTTGCGAGTCTTTGGCGACAAGGTACCAGTCCCCTCCGGCTGACAGGCCGTCGAAAACCCTAAAGTCCGAATCGACGCCGTCTCGTTTCCAGCCTTCATCTTTGAAGAAGTAGGTTCCGTCAAGCGTGGGGGTGCAATGCCAGACCTCTTCGCTGTCCGGCTGAGTTCGAGAGAGGAACATTTCAACCGAGGAGGAAGCCTCCGGGTCGCCGTCTCCATCGGCATCGTACTCGAGCGAGAAGGTGAGGTCCGCTGAGTAAGGATGGGAGACTGTCAAAGATAGCGTGATGTCTTCGAGGGTTCCGGATCCACTCGCAGACACAGGCCCTAGAGTGATTCCTTCGTGATGAGCATCTGGGATCAGCGAGTACGAATTCTCGGCGCAGGATCCTCTTTCGAGCGAACCCATGGTCTCATTGCAATGGGGCGGGGCAGACTCGACCGACTGGGCCGCGACCTGCAAACCGAGACTCATCGTGACGGCCAGGAGTGTTTGGTGGATTCTAGGCATCGTGCCCTCCTTCATTCTAGTCAGCGCCGGGATCCGCGAGTCTCGCGCCCCTTCAAAACGTCATGCGGAACCACTGCGCAGAAAGCGCCAGTGATTTTGAACTTTTTTTCGAAAACGTGGCCTCGTACCATCGGGCAGTGGCGTTCGCTGTTCCCCTCCCTACAATCCATTGAAGGACAACTGTTTGACAGGTTCTCAGCCCCATGATCTGACCCAGCTCCTCGGCTTGTTGTCCGAAGAGAAGAAGGATCCAGCTGCCGTCGAGCGAGTCTTCGAGCTTGTCCACGGCGAACTTCGGAACCTGGCGGCAAATCTGCTCAGACACGAGCGCATAGGCCATACCCTCCAACCGACTGCCCTCGTGCACGAGGCGTTTCTGCGCCTTGCCGATGGGAAGGAGGTGGAGTGGGAGCACCGGGCTCATTTCTTTGGGGTCGCGGCACGTGCGATGCGACAGGTACTCGTCGACTACGCTCGCCAAAGAGGCGCGGCCAAGCGCGGCGGCGATCTTCAGCGAGTGACCTTGGACGATCAGCTCGAGGCCATCAGCGAATCTGGTGTCGATCTCCTCGAACTCGACAAGGCGTTAACACGACTATCGAGTGAGGACGATCGCGCTGCTCGTATTGTCGAGCTCCGCTTCTTTGGTGGATTGACCGAAGAGGAGACCGCTCTCGCTCTCAACATTTCTCGTCGGACTGTGCAGAGAGAGTGGTGGATGGCAAAGATGTGGCTTCGCCGTGAGCTTTCCCATCACGAAGGGACCGAAAATACCCTCCCGCCCGAAAAGTCGAACGACGATCCAGGGCTTTAGGATGTCATCGCCTGGGCCGACTGCAACACGAGATCGCGAGACCTCGTACACCAGGGTAGCCCCAATCCGGGTAGGAAAAAGGAGGCCCCGATGAAGCCTGGTCCCGTGCACCTTCTCTTGCTGTTGGCGATGGCGTTCTGCGCTCCGGCGATGGCTCAGTCGCCGACGAGCCCGCAGGCGCTGGAGGAACGCGTCGACGAGTACGTCAGGCCATATCTCGAAACGGGCAACTTCAGCGGCTCCATTCTTATTGCCCGGCGTGGAGAGGTTCTTCTGTCCAAGGGGTATGAGTTGTCCCACAGAGAGCGCGAGGCACCCAACGGCCCCGATACT
>Ga0315338_1002616_pt1 | contig 17331 bp, 14 predicted proteins | sample ASW8metaG_FD_204518 | JGI IMG/M metagenome (GOLD analysis project Ga0315338, IMG submission 204518) | Ammonia-oxidizing marine archaeal communities from Monterey Bay, California, United States - ASW #8 | ecosystem: Environmental > Aquatic > Marine > Coastal | place: USA: California | collected... | reverse complement strand
AGTAGCCCAAGCCTAATTTCATCTGAATTATGAGCCGAGAGCAACTGATTCTGATCGGTGCCGGCGGGCACGCCATATCTTGCATCGATGTCATTGAGCAGAACGGTCAGTTTCAAGTTGTCGGTCTAATTGGACTTCCCAATGAATTGAACACTAAATGCCTAGATTATCCTGTGATAGCAACCGATGATGGACTATCTGATCTGCGCGCCTCTTACTCATATACCCTAATCACTGCCGGTCAAATAGCAGAGCCCGATACCCGAATTCGCCTATATAGGATTGCATGTGACCTTGGATTTGAACTGCCATCAATTGTGGCTCCTAGTGCATACGTATCAGAACATGCTTGTCTAGGTAATGGAACAATTGTTATGCATGGCGCAATTGTCAATGCTGGTGTTTCCATAGGAAATAACTGTATCGTGAATTCCCGTACATTAATTGAGCATGGAGCCTATGTGAACGATCATTGTCATATTTCAACTGGTGCGATTCTTAATGGTGACGTGGTTATAGGCGCTGGTAGTTTTGTGGGCAGCGGCAGTCAGATCAAGGAAGGTATTAAACTTGGAGAACGTTGTATTGTCGCCATGGGGCTGTCGGTACGGCATAACCTGACTGATCAAACAAAATTTCTTTCTGATCGACGTTAGGATATGAGAGATCGAGTTTTAATAATAGCTGAGGCTGGCGTTAACCATAACGGAGACCTTAATCTAGCGACTGAATTGATTGACTTGGCTGCCGAGTCCGGTGCCGATTTTGTTAAATTTCAGACATTCAACGCCGACAGTCTGGTGACGGCTGATGCTGAAAAAGCCTCCTACCAGAATAGCAACTCTGCTAAGAAAGAATCTCAATTAGACATGCTTAGACGTCTTGAACTGAGCCCCGAAAATCACTATGAACTGGCAGCATACTGTAAGCAGCGAGATGTAGGTTTTCTTTCTACTGCTTTCGATATTGAAAGTCTAAATTTTTTGTTTGACCTTGGTCAGATGATCTTCAAAATTCCATCGGGGGAGATCACCAATCTGCCATATTTACAACACCTTGGTAAGGTCAATAAGTCAATCATACTTTCAACTGGCATGGCTAATATGACTGAGATTGAGGCAGCAATAATTTGCCTGGAGCAGTCCGGTACGCGTCGAGCCAACATGACAGTCCTTCATTGTACGAGTGAATATCCAGCTCCTATTAAAGAGGTGAACTTGAGAGCTATGCAAAGTATTCGCACCACATTCAATGTAGCTGTGGGCTATTCTGATCATACGATGGGCATTGAAGTTCCGATTGCAGCGGCGGCACTCGGTGCTACAGTCATTGAGAAACACATTACTATCGATCGAAATTTACCTGGACCCGATCATCGGTCAAGTCTTGGTCCTGATGATTTTGTGGCGATGGTGGCAGCGATCCGCAATATAGAAAAAGCATTAGGTGATGGTATAAAGCGCCCAACACCCAGTGAGTCCAGAAATGCCCCACTGATTCGCAAGTCTCTGATTGCAACTAGACCGATCGAGTCGGGTGACTGTTTTTCCAGCGAGAACATTGCAGCCAAAAGGCCAGCATATGGTATTTCACCTATGCGCTGGAATGAAGTTATCGGGAAAGTTGCCCCTAGAGATTTCGCCAAAGACGAGCCAATCGAATTGTGAACCGAAAGATTTGTATTATTACAGGGAGTCGAGCCGATTATGGACTCCTTCGTTGGATCATGCAGTGTATTCGAGATGATCCTAGTCTGACACTCCAGATAATAGTCACCGGTATGCACTTATCACCGGAGTTTGGTTCAACTTATAAAGAAATAGAACAAGATGGGTTTTCAATTGACCATAAGGTCGAAATGCTGCTCAGCTCCGATACAAAGGTTGGTGTCACCAAATCAATGGGCATCGGCCTGATCGGAATTGCCGATGCACTAGAAATCCTAAAACCAGATATTGCAGTGATTCTTGGAGATCGATTTGAAATACTAGCTGCCGCTACCGCGCTTACCGTTCTGAGAATACCAGTAGCTCATCTGCATGGAGGTGAAAACACAGAAGGAGCTATTGACGATGTGTTCCGACATGCAATCACTAAGATGGCCCACCTACATTTCACCTCTACAGAAAGCTATAGGGCGAGAGTAATTCAATTAGGTGAGCATCCTGATCGTGTATTCAACGTTGGGGCGCCGGGTCTTGAGAGTATTCGCCGTTTAGAATTATTGAACAAAGAAATACTTGAACACGAACACAAAATCAACTTCGGAGACCGTAATTTACTTGTCACATACCATCCGGAGACAACCACTCACGGTCAGAACGAAAGGTACCTTGGTGCACTACTTGATGCATTAGATAAACTCAAGGGAACTACGTTAATTTTTACAAAGAGCAATGCCGATGCAGAAGGCCGACAAATCAACGAAATTATTGATAAGTTCGTTGACAATAACAGTCATCGGGCGGTAGCCCATACATCGTTAGGCCAGACAGTTTATTTTTCTGTTATGAAGCAAGTCGACGGTGTGGTCGGTAACTCATCGAGTGGAATAATTGAAGCACCAAGTTTGGGAGTAGGCACCGTAAACATTGGTGATCGCCAACGTGGCCGAATAAAAGCCGACAGCGTAATCGATTGCGAGTCGAATGTAGATAGTATCAGAACCGCAGTGGCTAAGTTATTCACCAGTGAATATCGTTCAAAGCTACACCGAATCAACAATCCCTATGGTGACGGCAATGTAGCGGAAAAGATCGTAGCGTATCTGCGGAACTCCTCTTTGGGCGATCTCCTAACCAAACAATTCTATAATTTTAGTTAAATAAGATTCGATTTAATTCAGCATATTGCTTTTTGAACTTATTACTAAGACACCCCCACAAACTAACCTCTTCAAAATTTGATCACCTTATAATGATAATTAGTACTAGCCATCAATTTCTTAGACCAACTATGTTAGTAATTACTATTAAGCAAAGACAATTATAAAATGCTTTGCAGCTTGCAAATCCTGCCTACTGTTGAAGAAACTATATAATCTTAAGTTTTCTATAAGCAAAAATAACCATTCTGACTAACAGCAAGCCATGCTGGAATCGAGATATTTGGGTTGCCCCATAACTACGCCGCTTATAGCGAACTGGCACTTCAACGATCTTTAGATTTAACTTGGTGGCACCGAATATCAAATCAAAATCTCCAAATGGGTCAAAATCTCCAAAATAATGTCTATTTTCGATCAGTCGTTTGTAATTCTCCCTACTAATCACCTTGGTTCCACATAGAGTATCGGTAAATACCTGATTGAGTAGAAACGAAAAAATTCTTGCAAACAATTGATTAGCAACGTAGTTAAGAAAACGCATCGCTTCATCCTCCATCGAATAAATGAGACGTGATCCATTTATATATTCTCCCTTTCCGCTACGAATCGCCTCATAAAATTTTGGTAGATCCTCTGGAGGTACCGTTAAATCTGCATCAAGAATTATCAGTATATCCCCTGATGCCCTGGAAAATCCTTCTCTAACAGCATTACCTTTACCCTTCCCGGTCTGTTTGTAAGAATTTATATCGAGATGTTCGTAGACTTTAGTAACTCTTTGTATTTCCTCCCATGTGCCATCTGTGCTATGACCTTCTACGAAGATAATTTCGGTATGATTACCCAGTTTCGGTAGCCTGGTAATAGCCTCTTCAACAGTCCCTTTCTCGTTGCGGCAAGGAATAACCACCGTAACAGAGCGATCTGCAAGACTATCGAACGGCTTTCTACGAGCAACTATGAAATGACGAAGTCCTAGTTTACGAAGGAAAGGTAACGTCGCTATATATTTGTTTACCAGCGGCCCCAGACCCAGCAGCCTAAACGGAACTAGTGTTCTCCACTCCTTTTTAACCGGCTCAAAACCACTAAGCCCAAGAAAGTTTTCAATGTCACTCATTCTCAGCCATGTGGTTCTTCTATGTTTTTTCCTGAGTCCGACAATTTCGGATAGTCTAATCATGGGTTCCCAGAAATAGGCGTAATATACGCTGACCAGCCTTGTACTCGGACTGCAGAGATTCTTGAGACCCTCAAGAAATGCCTGAATGTCGTTCACAACCCCCAAAGAGTCATAAAGAACGATCACATCGAACGGACCCATTTCAACAAGGGAGTCCAACAACTTCCGGTCTTCCATATCTCCTTCTAGAAAAACTAAGTCCGCGAAATTTTGTGAGGCTAGTTTTATCTTATCTCGATTGAGATCTATACCTATCCCTAACGACGGCTTCAATCCTGCAAGTTTATCCCCTGTTCCACATCCTAGAGCGAGCACCCTCTGGCCCGGTGGTATCAGAAATCCCAAATAATCTGCGTCAAGTTTGTGAAAATAAGAATTCCGCTTTCGCCACTTATCTTCGTGTTTCGATTCCAAAACTCTTACCCCAAATTTGATGGATCCAACTATTCTTGTTGTCTCTTAGTTAGTTCCGTTCGTCACTTAGCGCTTAACATCACCAGTCAATGGCCGAAGTCTAAACTTAGTTTTGTGGAGACTGCTCGTAGCAAAATAACAACATTTTTACAGCTGTGAAACCACATCACAATTTCTAATATCGTTTAAGAAAATCTGCATAAGCGACCTGAAGTCCATCATTGAAACTCTTTTTCGCTTCCCAGCCTATCTCTCTAATCTTAGTTATATCTAGTAACTTCCGCGGGGTTCCATCTGGTTTAGACGAATCATACTTAATCACGCCAGTATATTTAATGACCTTACAGATTTCATCTGCCACCTCGCTAATTGTCAGATCGTGGCCAACACCAACATTGACAATTGGTGGTTGTCCATCACTAAACAATTGTCCCCATACGTTTTCCAAGTCTCTCATCAAAAATAGACAAGCATCAGCGAGATCATCTGAATAGAGAAATTCCCTCCTAGGCGCTCCGGTACCCCAAACAATTGCCTCTTTCTGGCGAGTTACTTTCGCTTCATGGATCCGGCGAATTAACCCTGGAATAACATGGGAGAGAGTGCTGTCATAATTATCTCCAGGACCATACAGGTTTGCTGGCATTACTGAAAAATAGCGAGTCCCAAATTGCTTATTGCAAGACCAACAATATTCTACTCCAGCTAGTTTGGCTATCGCATATGCCCGATTGGTTTCCTCAAGAGGCCCAGTCAACAAATAGTTTTCCTTGATCGGTTGTGAGCAATTGCGGGGGTAAATACAACTTGAACCCAAAAACAGAAGTGTTTTAACACCCGCTTTAAGCGATGCGTTTATAACATTATTTTGGATACAGAGATTATTAAACAGAAACTCGGCTGGAGCCGTGCTATTTGCATAAATGCCACCAACTTTAGCAGCAGCTAGAAGAACGATCTCTGGCATCTCCTCCTGGAATAGTTGTGATGTTGCCGCCTGGTCTGTAAGGTCGACCTGATTATGAGGCCGCACTATCAGGTTACGATAACCCATTGCATCTAGGCGTCGAAACAGTGCCGAACCAACCATTCCCGTATGTCCCGCTAGGAAAATGCGAGTCTGTTTGTTCATGAAACAATTCTCCACTAGTGCAGACTAATCCTGAGACAAATGTTGACTAATTCAACAAAGTGGACAATCGTAGTTCCGCCTCAGCAATCTTTAAATCTTCACTAACCATTTCCGCCACTAACTCATTGAATTCAATTCTAGGTACCCAACCCAATTTCTCACGAGCTTTGGTAGCGTCTCCCAACAGTGAATCTACTTCGGTCGGTCGGTAATATCGGGGGTCTATTTTTACTATAGGTATTTCATTTCCATAATAGCCTACCTCTTCTGAACCGTTTCCACTCCACTTAACATCAATATCTAAGCACTTGGCTGCGGTCATTACAAAATCTCGTACACTACGCTGACTGCCTGTAGCAACAACAAAATCTTCTGGTTGGTCCTGCTGTAACATCAACCACATTATTTCAACATAGTCTCTAGCATGGCCCCAGTCACGAAGTGCATTGAGATTTCCGAGCCACAAACAATCCTGAAGTCCCATTTTGATTCGAGCTAAACCTAAAGTAATCTTACGAGTAACAAAGGTTTCACCTCGAATAGGGGATTCATGATTGAATAGAATTCCATTGCAAGCATAAATGCCGTAGGCTTCTCGATAGTTGACTGTAATCCAGAAGCCATATAATTTTGCAACTGCGTAAGGACTTCTTGGATAGAACGGTGTTGATTCACTCTGAGGTATTTGAGTCGCTTGGCCGTATAGTTCAGAAGTTGATGCCTGGTAGAATCGTGTATGTTTTTCCAATTGTAATATTCGAATTGCCTCTAACAGCCGTAATACACCTAGGGCATCAGAATCGGCTGTGTACTCTGGTTCTTCAAAACTAACTTGGACATGACTTTGCGCCGCAAGGTTATAGATTTCATCAGGTCGAACCTTTTGGACAATGTGAACAAGGCTAAGTGAGTCTGTCATATCACCGTGGTGGAGAATAAAATCTCTGTGATCTAAGTGTGGATCCTGATAAATATGATCTATTCGGTTAGTATTAATCAAAGAAGAACGACGTTTGACACCATGGACTTCGTAACCTTTTGTTAAAAGAAATTCTGCAAGTAATGCCCCATCTTGACCTGTAACACCAGTAATTAAAGCTGTTTTCTTCATTAGACAAAAATACCCAAATTTTGGCCTATTCACTCATATTATGGCTTTTTCTTACCCGCCACATGTCAACTACAGTTCTGCGATAAGCAAAGATCCAACTGATTCCGATTGCTGCGAACAATGCCAGTATAGGCTCTAAGGGTGCTCGAAACCTAGCTATGCTACTAAAGAGATACATTGGCAAGAATACCGTAGTTGCGCCGATATAAAAGAGTGTATGCGCCCAAGTCTCCCGCGCTTTAACAATAGTTATCAGCCCAATTAGCCCCAGTACTCTGCAAACTGTCGTGAAAATAATTGTTAAGACTAATAGCATAAAAAATTCCACCTGTTTTTTCTTCGCCCAGTTGAAAAAATTGTCAATCTGATTGGCAAACGTTTTATCGATGGAAAAGAAGGACCCAAAGTCTTTAGTTCCTTTCCCAAGATACTTAGCGAGTTGAGTACTACCGCCTGCGAAAAACAACTTCCCCCATGAAGCAGCCAGTGCTCCAAATATATTCGGAACACCTGAGTCCCACATAGCATGGGCATATGCTCGAACCGCCGTTAATTCACATTTATCGCCGATTTGACAACCTGCAGCTAGACGATAATTTCTGAGGTATTCTTGCGCTTCAATGTTCTTGGATTCAAATATCTGGTTTCTTTCAAACATTCTATAATGCCAATCCATCATCAACCCTTCACTATGGGTCAATCTGAATTCGCCAAAAACTTCCTGATTTCTAAGGCCCCAAGGAGTTAAAACGAAGCAAGCTACAACAGTAGATAGCAACATTCCAAACAATAATTTTTTCCAGACCACTTGCCGTCTCGATTTCGATAACACAGAGGTACCGCAAATAAGAAGCGGCAATACTAATATAAAATAAAATCCCATTGGTCTTGCTAATGGCAATAATCCGGCTAGTATCCCTAACCCCAAAAATAGCCAGATACTGGTCTCACTGGGTCTCTCCAGTATTCTTCCAGCTGTGACGAGCAATATTGTCATAATAAACATAAATACGAGATCACTCTGGGCATGATGACATATTCCAATTAGGTTCGGATTAAAGATAATCAGTGCCTGAATAACATTTTTGCTCGCTCTATAGGGCTGACAGAGTCTACGAGCGAAAACTCCTGCAATAAAAAGCAGGCTACACTGTATAGAAACTATCCAGACAGCAGATTTGTCGAGACCAACAAGCTTTATGGGTATAGCAAATAACAAAGCGGGGATTGGGCCCGCCCGTATAAGTGGTGTCTCTTTTTCTTTTTCTGGGTTATAAGTTTTTCTAGCTCTAATAGCGTTTTTAAGTGGTTCGTCATTTGCGACACTCACAGTAAAATATTTCTTCTCTACTAGGTTAAGTGCGGCACCCCAATAACGCTGCCCATCGGATGCATTCCAGAAAGTGGCGCTTTGATTCTTGCCGGAGTAGTAATTGTATTTCGGTACTGACAAAGAATAAATAATTCCATTCAGCAACACGAAAATAGACAAATAAATAAGTTGGGTGCTAACAGTTTTTTTATTGATCACTTGATTAATTAAAGACAATCGTGTCAGTTTCCTATACAGCGTCTACCACTATTTTTGACTGATGGTTATTTCTAGAATTCTTACAACTTGAACTTCTTACATTGTAAGGGAAATTAACTATACAGAAATGCTACTTAGTCACTAGACAAACGTTTAAGTGCTTGCTCGTATCGTAAAACAGGTTCTACCTGTTTCTCGCCTGCAAATATTTCTGACAACATGAAAGAATCTAGTGCACTTGCTGGTAGGTCCGGCAAACTATCCTTTTTTGCGTTTTTGATTATTGAGATTACATTGTCAGGCGTATAAGCATCGTAGACAACACCCGATTGATCAAATACTGTTTTGTTTCTGTGTAGAAATACTGGGTTTATAACAACCTTTCCCTTTACAATTGCTTCTAATCCGATACTAGAGCCAAAGTTGATTACGATATCTGACCACTCAATCAATGATGAAGATGGTGCTTTTGCATCCAGATCAATATTGTTATTGCTACGCAAACCATCTACAACTTCGGGACTTAAACCATCACCTCGAGTATGCGCTTTAACAGCGAGTAAAGTCCCCTCTTCATTACCAATCTCTTGTATCAAACCCACCGTCTTTTTGATATCTACATTGTAATGCCAGTGTGGTACGAAAAAGACTATCCTTATCGCAGGTAGTACGTTGTTTGAAAACCCATTATAGGGTGAACAAATCTCGAGATGTCTTTGAATCCATGCGGGACTAAACCGCATGCTTCCTAATGCTAAAACTTTCTTTGGCTCCATCCCCCATGCAATTTTTAGCTCTCGGTGGTGCTCTGACTGCACTATATATGAGTCATACTTATTCCTTGGTGAAAAGTCGGGCCAACAACCTGTTTTAGCGTGGTAAGCAACCAAATGTGTATTAACATCCCAGTTCAGGAAGATATTCTGTCCGTGCGGTACACATATATTGGGTATTCCCAACATCCGGGCAGATGAAAAGACCCTAGTTTGAAACCCTTTATAGCGTGGATCGCACCAACCGTAGATACATGCATCAATTCGATTTCTTCTAAGAATTGCGAGAGCAATTACATGGTTGAGTATCAGCCTTTTCGCTATACGCACTAGGACACTCGATCGATGACGAAAATACTTTAAGACTACTATTTCAAGAATCTTGAACTCAGAATAGCGTTTTAAGTAGTCGATTCGCTCATCATCTTTCAATGCATAATCGGACAAGCACAAAACCCTAATATTGTCGCCACCATCTAATAGCCTAACCAGCAACGGCATAGTTTGGTCAACATCGTTAAAGTTGTTTAAGACAAAAAGGTAGTTGGAAGACATCTTAGGTTAGTCAACATAATTCCGGTCGGTTTTATTTTGTTTGCATCCCAAACATTGATTTCAAAGCTCCACAGCGTCCACAATTTTCTTCCTGGTCATTCAGTCTAATTTCTCTGTACTCCTTCGTCGTTGTTTTTGCCGCCAGCTAATCGTATCAACCCTTTTTACAGTTCTCTCGAATTCTCACGTGGCAACTCGTGAACGTCTGTTAATAACAAGTAAAATTATTTGTGTCTTAACTAAATTGGCGTCATGTACTGAAATAGTTTCTTAAGTCTCATTCGACTGGAAGACCACTAGCAAAAAATGTGTTTCATTTACTAGACGTACTCATTTATCACTCTATTCCAAATATACTTTGTGCATCGCTCCACAAAGTGGATGTAATACTCTCTATTTTCGCTTTAGTGCTTTCGTCTGTGGTAGCGCTTTCATTGAAAGAACGACTCATAACACTCCTGTCAATCCCATATACAGATTTGACGCTGCTGTTAGATCGAATATCCAATCCATTGAAGGTGGGTCTTAATAATTGTTCTGAAAAAGAAATTCCTACATGATCACAAATCTGTTTCATGATTTCCGCAGTATCTGTAATAATGCTTTCAAACTGAAATGCCAGTACCTTCCCGGGGTACTGTTTCCTAGCTCTGATTGTTGCGACAGTCGACTCAGCCCATCGCGCCATCAAGGCCTCTACATTGTCGGCCCAGGTACTGAAATATGCATGCTTTCTAGCCGAAACATACCAATCTTCAGGGTTTCTGACGAGTGAAATAATGTAACCATCAGGGTAATCCACAAAGAATTGTTCTGCACTCGATTCAACTAAGACTCGTGGCGTGAAGCCAGTTATATATTTTTTGTTTGGAGAATATAGGTTCTGGTAGTCGAGCCACCCATTAAAAAACGAAGTCATATAGGCATTAAGCGCATCTCTTTGCATCCGGATGCCGAATTTTTTGCAGCGATCTCGAAATATTGATCTCTGTAACGTTAGATCAAATACAAAAGGATATTCCGTAGTGTACCCAGGTTTTTTTCGATAGAACCCCGCACCACCATAGGCATCAATCCATGGCTCATGAAGTGTATTGAAGATCTCCCTAGTGCTTAGCCTTGATATGTCTATATCCGGCCAATTCCATTTTTCGGGTCGTCCCCAATATATTTCTTCTGGATGTGAGAAACACTCTGGATGTCCATCAAATAATTGACTTAGAAGTGTTCCTCCCGACCTCTGAACCTCTGAAATCAATATCAGCGGTTGATGTACGTCAATTACCCAGCGCCTTTTTCGTCCCCTTAAGACACTCCCAGAGACCTCAGATAATCTATGCTTTTTACCACGAACCCAGCGCGACGTAAGCAATTTCTGAATTAGATCAAACATAGATTAATTGAACCAAGCCTTACAAGATTTCACTTATCAGACCACATAAATGAGACATGATTTAACGTAGAGGAGCTGGCCGGCACCATTAATCAATTGGTTAGGATTTAACTCGGTCTTAATCGTCCATGACCGCATGGGATCTTCTTTTTCGCCCAAACTGATTGGAATCGCAAAGTCATGCCACGTCCATTCAGCTACATTCTTATTATTTTCTAGGCATCCCTCATAGGTGGCCTTTGAAAACAAGTTCCATCCAGTTTCCCAGATTGCTGCCTCATTTACTCTTCGGTATCTCATTAACACATCTACATCGTGGTTGTTAAAGCTCCCCGTGATTACAAGTATTCCTCCTGCGGCAACCAAGGACAGTAAATTTTCAATTGGTTTTTCAATTTGATCAAATATCTGTAATACACCTGTGCAAGTTACGATATCGTATTGCTCGGTTACCTCTATTTGTTGGTTTAGCAAGTCCTCGCAGAGAAACTGTTGTTTGGGATTACACTCCGCCGCTTTTGTAATCATAGCTGGAGATATGTCTACTCCAGTAAAATAATCTCGAGGAAACTCACTCTTTAGGTAATAAATAAACTCTCCAGTCGCACAACCGACATCAAGCCATCTAATACCTTTATTAACTTTATCCTTAGGCAGAATCAAGTTGATAAACTTGAACATTTCCTTTGGGTCCCCGTACCTATCTTCATTTAAATAGATATCGTCATCCGCAATTCGTATTCCAGTATTTCTGAACTTAACCATAACTTTCTACTTTTTTTCAGATCGATATTTCATTGAGTATTCAAACAGGAATTCTATAAAGTTAACAATTCCTAGGTCGGTCGCCTTTTAGTGAAATCTACTTAAATTAGTGCAAATTAAGATTTGTGGACATTTTCACCAAACATCAAGTCAGTTCAAGAATCCAGGATTGGCATCTAGAAAATGTGAGGAGAATCTTGCATCTGGATGAAAAAACGCATCTCGTGGCGTCCATCCACCTCCGTTTTTATATATTTCCCAAAACAGTCTCTGACATTGTTCTGCATTGTCGGACTCAACCCAATTTCTTGATATCCTTAACTCTAGTTCATTCACGACACCCAAAACCTCCGACTCAGATAACTCCTTAACCGTAATACCCGCATCAACGTACTGCTCCATCCGCATATAGCAGTGTTCAAGATGCTCACGGCAAGTCAGTCTTCTCCCAGTTTTGTTCCAAATCAGATGACTTGGTGCCAACACACATGAACTCCAGGTCTGGAATTCGGCCAGCGGCATAAAGTTAACAAGTGCTAATGGCTTCCTAAATATAGATGCAAGTGAGTCAAATCCTGTACTTGTACTGATACAAAATTCACACCTTGACATCAACCAAACATCCAAAAAATCATCTTTCCACGTGCTTGTTGCGTAATCAACCACCTGAGGATGATTAACTTCAAATTCCTCCTCTACTACCTTGCCCATACGAAATACCCAATAACCCTTCTCTGCTAACGCAATCGCAGTTGCTCTATAGCTAGATATGGAAGTATCTCTATAGCTGTGGTAGCTCCAGTTTTTGTCAGAATTTATTGTTTTTAAGTAAGCGGCGTCACGAACAACTAGACAAACAATCGGTTCACCGGGCTTCCAACCAGTCTGAACTAGCCTATCTACTCCGCTGTGTTCCTCAGAATTAGACAAATTCAGTTGGGGTTTCGTTTGGGCTAGATATCCTTTGTGGTCTCTCGAGCCGTTTACTTTCCAAGATGGTAATAAGCGACTGCTATCCGATCGTGGCATTAGCATTTGTGAATAGTAGGGAATCCTCGCAAACGAATTAGTCTTAAGCTGGCGTTTGATTAACTGGAGAAGAAATGTATTGCAAGGCTCACCGACTAGAAAAAATACGTCTAGGGCATCTTTTATGCCTTCTTGTTGTTCACATTGCCTACTTGCAAGATAGTAATCGACATCGAATGCTAAGTGTCCTATCCGATGAATTGAAAAATATCCAAACCTAATGGTTACAATAGGGGTGACATAACGAATGATCAAACCAAACGGAAAAAATACCACTATTCCAAATACTACACCTCCCCAGAATACTCCCTTAGACAACTTACTTCTTAATGTTGCAATACTAACGTCACGGGTTATCACCGTAAGCTGGTATTTAACTACGTGAACCAACTTTTTTATAATCGATTTTCCGCTCAACCCCAAATACTCTACACTTTACAAAACCGGATCAGGTTACACCCGATTCAGTTTCGAAACTACTATTATAGATCCACCCGATTTGATGTCACGATTGGCTGTCTGCATACAGAACCAATATTTGAAAACGGATTCTTTTCTTGTTTGTCCTTTAATATTGTCTACTCTGGAACAATAAACTTATTTCTTTCAACATATTCTAGCCGCTCTTTGATAGCTACAGCAGTATTTTTCGTGAACGGTAAATACACGCTCGACCCATTGGGAATTTCTGTTGGTTGCAGTATTACTTTGCCGAGATGAAGTTTTCCACTTTTCTTAGAATTTTCGTCGACAAAAAAGTTAATTCGATTCTCGAGTTCGCTACCCAGCCACGTTCCAGCTATAGCAGTACCAAACACACCAAATGCTTTCGCATTTTGCGATTCACTACTTGCATGACGTCGAACGTTCAATAGAAATTGAATCGCATGTTTTCCAGCATTCACACATTTACTACGATTCCTGAGAACTCCAATTTTACATGTGCGCTCCCTCTGGATCCATACCATTAACTCCTTTTGCAAGAACTGTTTTACGCAATTTATGGAATACATCGACAACTGCTCTAATAATGTCTCTTTCGTGTAATGACTCAAATGATCAGCAACTACTATGTCGAACGGGTTTCTATCAAGATCCGGAACTACTAGAACGATGCTCCCCTTGCGATCCAACTTCTTTACCAGAACACTCAAAAATTCGTCAACTTTGTCTATATGTTCCAATACATAGTTAATGGTAATTAAATCTACTTGGTCCGGAATATTATCCAACGACTTCGGAATAAATCTACCAACACCGCAGACTGCCTCAATTTCTTGTCGTCTCAACTCGTTTACGTCGAAACCAAACTGCTCCCAGCCTGGGTAAACTTCTGAGAAGACTCTCAAAAACGATCCGTCACCACAACCAACATCAACATGTATTCCCGTCTTTTTTAGTGTTTTTACTTCTCTTATTTTATTTAAAATTAGACTTGATCGCGCCTCAGTAATATCCGATGAAAATATAACTGGTTCTATATTATCTTTATAGGTTTCATAGGTCTCATACAGTGTCTGTAGTTCTTCTTCCATAGACTCGCTTATAATTTTCTGGCACAAACCACAACCTGAACAGTAGTATAACTTTCCATATTTGTTGAGCGATCGACAATCACTGGTTACGCGGTGCAACTCGCTGTAACTTTCTAGCTCAACGATTTCTATGCTATTACAAGCGCGGCAGTGACGATTTGATTTAGTCAATACTGTTACCTCTATAGAGGTGTGCTACATAGAATGAAATTCTTGCCCGATAACACCTACTAGCCGTTGTCGTAACAAACTTCTATTAACCAAAATATTGATTAATCTTATCGACCACCGTTTGCACTTGCGATATCTCTTGTCCAGGTCCACTAGGAAGAGTTAACCCATATTTTTCATACTGAATAGAATTTGGGAAGTGGCTGTTATCTGCTTTGAAATAATCTGCTCGAGAAAGATTTGGGAGGAAAGGTCTTACACCGATCCCTTGATTTTCTAATATTTCAGTTAATTTTGTTCTTCTATCGCAAAGGAACTCATTATAGATCGGAATTTCTCCGCGCTCTATCGCCACTGGTATAGTCGTAATTCCGGGACAATCTTTCAGCCCATCCTGATATGTTTTGTAAATATTTGTGACCTTTTCGAGTCTTTCAGTAATAAGAGCTAGTTGGGCAATTCCGATAGATGCCTGAATATCGGTAATTCGAAAATTAAACCCCGGTATTCCCCAACTTCTTGGATCAACTACGTTTTCAACACCATGGGTACGTATAGCACGTAGCTTTTCACTAACTTTGCTGCTTCTTGTAACTACAAATCCACCTTGTCCAGTCGATATTAGTTTAGTTACAGAAAGAGAAAAACATCCTATGTCAGATTGTGTGCCCAGATATCCCACCTTATTTCTTGAAAATAAAGCCTGAGCTGCATCCTCTACTACTTTCAGGTTATATTTTTTTGCAACCTTCTCAATCTCAGACATACAGGCTGATCTTCCATTGAGATGCACAGGCACTATCACTTTAGTTTTGTCTGTAATCGCTTCTTCTATTTTACGTATGTCTACAACTGGTCTGTCGGTTTCTACATCCACTAGTATGACTTTAGCACCCAGAATATGAACTGCGTGGGCAGTTGCGATCCAAGTCCGATTTGGAACAATTACTTCATCACCACTAGTCACGTCGAAAGCCATTAGGGCCAATGCCAACGCCGAGCTTCCGTTTGATACAGCCACGACATGCGGAACATCTAAAAGAGCACCTAACTTTTGTTCTAAAAGCTGAGTGAGCTCACCTTGGCTTATGTTTTGGCATCTAAATGCCTGAACTACGGCTTCAACTTCGGACTGACCGAACTCAGTTCTCCACCACGATATTCCAGGGCTTTGTTTTTTGATCATTGCCTTAATGCACGGCGAGCTGCGGAACTACTATTTTGCCTGCGAAATGACTGTGTTTCTTTTTTATCATGTCAGCAAATCGAGAGGTCAGTACAACTAACCCACCTGCATTTGCCTCATAGATTTCTTGGGGGCTTCTTACTTGTAAGTTTGCATTTGGACTATATAACCCAATTTTATAGGCATTGTCGTCCACAAGGAATTCAAGGTACTTAACGATTTCATACTGATACATCGCTGAGACTGTAGCAATAGACGCACCATACCCAACTATCGGCAAGTATTTAATTGTTGCCAACTCTTTCCGCAACTCTATTCTTGAGACACTAAGCCTATTTGAAAGCTCTACAAATGTCTCAGGTTTTTCGAGCTTGATATGAGATTCATTCGCTTGATATCGATTTGTGAGCTTTTGAGAGACTGTCGGGTTATCAATAGACGTAATAAGATATTCAGCGTTTAACATATCGTTTTTGCAGATTTGTGCAGTTCGAATGCAGAGACCAACTTTTGAAAGTAGCTCGGTTAGGGACCTAAATGAAAAATATGACTGATGCTCATGATAAATATAGTCAATCAACCCTTGGGTTATGATTGACCCTACATATGGCGCTCTTAGGTATAAATTTCCCTGCGGCTTGATTAACCGCGCTAGATTCTCCGCGTAATTTAACGGATCGTCAACATTACTAATATGAACCGGGTGCGGAAAACTTGAAGAATTATCAACTAAAACTAAATCTGCACGACCGTATTTCCGTAAAATCTCTTCTACAACATCATCCGTGAAATAACCTGTAATCGTCTTATTTCCGCAATTTCGAGAAAGTCTGGCTATATCGTCAGATGGTTCAACACCAATTACTTGAGTGCCGTTATGAAATAATGTTTTTAGTCTTTGTCCCCACCCACAGCCAATTTCAACAACAGTACTACCAGCTTTCAGTTCCAAATTATTCAATGCAGTCGGTACACTCGATTGGTTCCTCTGATAACTGTCTAGTTTAGAATCTGCTCTGGAAAAATAATGCTCAAATACAATTTCATGCTTCACCGTAAAAGTAAGCTGAGTGAGCCCGCAGCTGCAACACAACACTAGGCCTAACGGATAGACTGGTAAATCATTAACACCTGACGACAAATTGTCCCCGATCGGAATAGATCGAAGAGCTAACACTTCTTCTAGATTTTTCGAACTACATCCACGACACTGGGAGATTCGACCAATCACTTATTTTCAATCTTCTGTCCACTGAGATAGTTCTTCAAGAAACCTATCTACTTCCTCACTATTATCTTGCTTTGGAGCCCAAGGTGCTTCGATAGTATCGTTACGCCTAAACGGTCCCTTCGTAATCTCAAGAAACGTTAAAGTATTCGACCGGATAAGTATAGAGTGGAATAGGGGTTCTTGAAGCCGAAAGAAGAAACTCTTGCCCGATCGATAGTCACCCATCGAAATTTTTTTCTCAATTTTTCCTTCTTCACCAAATAGAAAATAATCAGTCTCCCCATCCAACACGAGCATCGACTCCGATTTTCCCAAGTGCTTATGGGGAGGTACATAGGCGCCCTTTGGATGGACTATAAACATTTCGTGTACACTTTCTGTGGTATTCCTGTGCACACATAATCGAATCCTTTGTCTATCTGTACCTTTTGAAATTTCACCGAGTTTTGTAATTGTTTCAAGGCTAAGGTCTACGTTGGAGATAAGTGAATTTAG
>Ga0315338_1002615_pt1 | contig 17353 bp, 13 predicted proteins | sample ASW8metaG_FD_204518 | JGI IMG/M metagenome (GOLD analysis project Ga0315338, IMG submission 204518) | Ammonia-oxidizing marine archaeal communities from Monterey Bay, California, United States - ASW #8 | ecosystem: Environmental > Aquatic > Marine > Coastal | place: USA: California | collected... | reverse complement strand
CTCCATCTCCGTGATCTCGGGAACACCGTTATCGTCGTTGAACATGACGAAGAGACGATGTGGGCGGCTGACCACGTCGTTGACCTCGGCCCCGGCGCCGGTGTGCACGGCGGAGAGGTCGTCGCAGCGGGTCCCCCGGCCAAGGTTGCCAAGGTGAAGCGGTCGTTGACCGGACAGTACCTTTCTGGAAAGCGAACGATTCAGCCGCCGCAGGAACGACGGAGTGGAACAGGCGAATACATCGAGGTTCAGGGGGCGCGGGCCAACAACCTCCAGTCGGTGAACGCTCGGTTCCCGGTCGGCTGTTTTATCTGCGTGACTGGTGTATCGGGTAGTGGAAAGAGCACGCTCGTCAACGACATCCTTCACCGCGCTCTTGCGCGCCACTTCCACCGGGCGGGCGCGATTCCGGGCGAGCACGATGAAATTGCCGGACTCGAGGCGATCGATAAGGTCATCGATATCAATCAGGCGCCAATCGGGCGCACGCCCCGTTCCAATCCCGCGACCTACACAGGTTCGTTTACCGACATTCGGGATCTCTTCGCCCGCCTGCCGGAGGCGAAGATTCGTGGATACAAACCGGGTCGTTTCAGTTTCAACGTCAAAGGTGGTCGCTGCGAATCATGTTCCGGTGATGGCGTCGTGAAGATCGAGATGCACTTTCTGCCCGACGTCTATGTGGGTTGCGAGGTCTGTCGGGGGAAACGGTACAACCGGGAAACTCTCGAGGTCATGTTCAAAGGGAAAACGATCGCGGACGTTTTGGCCATGACGATCGAGGAGGGATACGAGTTTCTCCAGCACATTCCGGCTCTTCGCCGCAAGCTCGGGACGTTGAACGACGTTGGTCTCAGTTACCTGAAACTAGGTCAGCCCGCTACGACACTTTCTGGGGGCGAGGCGCAGCGGGTCAAGCTCTCGAGCGAGCTGTCCCGTGTCTCGACCGGACGAACCCTTTTCATCCTCGATGAGCCCACGACCGGTCTGCATTTCGAAGACGTGCGAGTTCTCCTCGGAGTCCTGAATCGTCTTGTCGATGCCGGGAATACCGTCGTGGTCATCGAACATCAACTCGACGTGATCAAGACCGCTGACTACCTGATCGATCTGGGCCCGGAGGGCGGGGCCGGTGGCGGCTACATCGTGGCCGAGGGTACGCCCGAAGAGGTTGCGACCGTGCCGGGATCCTTTACCGGACAGGCCATTCGCGAGTCTCTCGGCGATGATATCCGAATCGTCGCTCGTCCCACGGCCCCGAGTCCGAAACGAGCCAAGTCGGCCAGGTCCGCCAAAAAAACGGGTGCGGCCCAGAAGATAGCCGCGCGGAGTCGGTCGAAAGTCGCCCACCCGGGCGGGAAATCGAAAAAGACTCCTGTTTCGAGGGCGACCGCTCCGAAGGCAGCAGTACGGAAGCCGGTGGGGGCAAGGTCCACGGCCAAGAAGGCGGCGACCCGCGCCAAGGCGGCCGGACGGGTCTCTCGATCGAAGTCCTAGATCTTGTCAGATCGACGCTTTCTTCGATCCCGTCCTCAGATTCACTATGGTATCGTCCCGATCGCCAGAAGGAGATTCGTAACGTGAACTTGCAGAAAACACCTCTCCACTCCGAGCACGTTCGCCTCGGTGGAAAAATGGTCGAGTTCGGCGGATGGGAGATGCCCCTGCAGTATGCGGAGGGAATCCTCGCCGAGCACGAAGCGACGCGGACTGCCGCGGGCCTTTTCGATGTCTCGCACATGGGACGCTTCGAAGTGTCCGGGCCCGGCGGACTAGCCTTTGGCAATCATCTCATAACGAACAACCTTGCCAAGCTCGAGGCGAATCGTCTGCTCTACACGGCACTCTGCAACGATTCTGGTGGTGTGCTCGATGACGTCACGGTCTACAAGTTCGCGGACCGAGCGCTCTTTGTCGTCAACGCGAGCAATCGAACCAAGGTTTGGGACTGGATTACAGCTCGTCGGGCAGAGTGGGAGGGGGAACCGGTCGAGTTGGAAGACCGCTCCGAGGCTCTTGGTCAGCTCGCGATCCAGGGACCCAGGGCACAGGAGATTCTCCTATCCCATGTTGACGGCGATCTCGATGCGGTCGATTACTATCACTTTTTCGAGGCCCCGCTCTTCGGAGTTCGCTCCCTGCTCTCGCGCAATGGCTATACCGGAGAGGATGGTTTCGAACTCTACATTCCGGCTCAGGATCTGGTTACCGTGACGGAGCAGATTCTAAAAGCGGGACAAACAAAGGGCCTGGTACCGGCCGGTCTGGGATGTCGGGACACGCTTCGACTCGAGATGGCCTACTGTCTCTACGGCAATGAACTGAACGAAGATGTCAGTCCGCTCGAAGCGGGCCTGGGCTGGACGGTCAAGCTCAAGCAAAAGGCTCCATTTATCGGCCAGGAGGCTCTTCGCGAGCAGAAGGCAAAGGGGATTCTCTACCAATTGGCCGGGTTTAAGGTCGAAGGTCGTCGCCTCGCACGGGCCGGCCAAACGCTCTTCCTCGGGGACGAGCAGGTCGGAGAAGTGACCAGCGGTTGTTTCTCGCCCTCACTCCAACATGGAATTGGAATGGGGCGAATCAAGAAGGATGCCTCTGCGCTCGGAACTCGACTCGAAGTCGAGGTGCGGGGCTCGCGGGTAGCCGTGGAAATCGTCGAAAGACCGTTCTACTCGAACGCGTCGCACAGATAGGGAGGAAGGATGTCGGAAAACGACTTCCCAGCCGAGCTCAAGTACACGAAGGAACACGAATGGGTATCTGTTGTCGGCGACGAGGTGCTCATTGGCATCACGGAGTACGCGCAGTCTGCTCTGGGCGATATCGTCTACGTCGAACTTCCCGCTGAAGGCGATACGCTGAGTCAGGAAGAGAGCTTTGGCTCGGTCGAGGCTGTGAAGGCGGTCAGCGAGCTTTACAGCCCCGTGGGAGGGGTTGTCATCGAGGTCAATGCAGTCATCGAGGCCGATCCAGGGGTCGTCAATCGCTCGCCCTATGAGGACGGTTGGATGATCCGAGCTCGACTGACGGACACGTCTGAGATCGATGGTCTCCTCACGGCCGAAGACTACGAAGGCTTCGTCTCAGACCTCGAAACCGGCGAGTAGCGAGCGGTCGGGCCCCTTTCGTCCGCCCCCCGGTCGGGCGTCGTCCGGGCGGGCCCTAGGGCTTGGCAGTCTCGCTCGACCCCTCTATACTCCCGATCGGACGTGAATTCCAGACGAACATGGCCGGGGTGAGGGGCGAGGATCTTAGTGGATCGACGTGACGAAGACGGTGGCAGGTTGAGTTTCGGGGCAGACCCGCTCGCCGATTCCTCGCCTATTCCTGACGATGAACTCCTCGAGCAGGTCGCGCAGCGAGTTTCCCGGATGGGCCTGGGGGTTGCCGCGATCTTCTTTCTGGAGTCTTCGAAGCCACTCACCTTCCTCGGCAGTCAGGCCCTGACCTTCTTCGCTCCCTTCGTCAAAGCGTTTCTCACCGTTCGTACTTACGACCAGTTCGCCCGCCTCATGGAAGACCGGGAGAACGTCGAACGGCTCATCCGGCGGATCGAGTATTGGGAAGAGAGCCCAGAATCTCCTCCTGCTCCACCGAAGCAGAGTACGGGTGCCTCCTGGCTCGATCGGTTTCGGTCGGGGAGGAAGGATTGAGCCGTCTTTCAGGATCTCGACTCACCCGGAGTCAGCAGGCTTCTCCCAGGCCGACCGCAAACGAGGAGGCCTTCTCTTCGGTCCGACAAACTTGTATTCCCGCGAATGAGGAGTCTTGATGTCCGGTGAACTGAAATCGATTCTGGCGACCGACTGCGGATCTACCACGACCAAGGCGATCCTTATCGAAAAGCAGGGCGACACCTATCGGCTCGTTGTTCGGGGTGAGGCGCCGACCACGGTGGAGGCTCCGTTCGAGGACGTGACCAGGGGTGTGCTCAATGCGGTCATGGAGGTCGAAGAACTGGCCGGCCGTAAACTCCTCGATGGCGATCGGATCATCACTCCACGAAACGGCGACGAAGGCGTCGATGTCTATCTCTCGACCTCGAGTGCGGGCGGTGGTCTCCAAATGATGGTAACCGGTGTCGTGAAGTCGATGAGTGGTGAATCGGCCGAACGCGCCGCCCTCGGGGCTGGGGCGATCGTCATGGACATCGTGGCGAGTAATGACGGCCGCTTGCCCCACGAGAAGATCCGCCGGATTCGTGATCTCCGTCCGGACATGATTCTTCTCTCTGGTGGGATCGACGGCGGAACGAAAACGCACGTCGTCGAATTGGCCGAGATCATTGCCGCCGCCGACCCGAAGCCCCGTCTCGGTATTGGTTACAACCTGCCGGTTATCTATGCGGGCAACAAAGAGGCGCGTACCGAGATCGAGGAACAACTTGCGGACAAGTGCTCCCTCGTCGTCACGGACAATCTCCGGCCCGTCATGGAGCGCGAGAATCTCATGCCTGCTCGACATAAGATCCATGATCTCTTCATGGAGCACGTGATGGCGCAGGCGCCTGGCTACAAGAAGCTGATGGCGTGGACTTCTGCGCCGATCATGCCGACCCCCGCGGCGGTGGGAAACATCATTCAGACGATCGCGAAGCGGGAAAGCATCGAGGTCGTTGGAGTCGACATCGGAGGGGCGACGACGGACGTGTTCTCAGTTTTCGAAGATGTCTTCAATCGGACGGTGAGCGCGAATCTGGGGATGTCGTACTCGGTTTCGAACGTTCTCGCGGAAGCGGGACTGCCCAATGTGATGCGTTGGGTGCCGTTTGATCTCGACGAGAGCGAGCTGAGGAACCGAATCAAGAACAAGATGATTCGCCCGACCACGATTCCGCAATCCCTCGAAGAACTCATGATCGAACAAGCGATTGCGCGAGAGGCCCTCCGCCTTGCCTTCACCCAACACAAGGCTCTGGCCGTTGGGCTCAAGGGCGTGCAGCAGGAGCGCACGATCAGTGACACCTTCGACCAGAGTGGCTCCGGCGATACTCTTATCAACCTGATGAACCTGAACCTGCTTGTCGGTTCAGGTGGCGTCCTTTCCCACGCTCCCCGCCGTATCCAGACGGTCATGATGCTCCTCGATGCGTTCTTGCCCGAAGGGGTAACCGAGCTCGCGGTCGACTCGATCTTCATGATGCCGCAACTCGGAGTCCTCGCCCAGGTCAACGAGCGCGCGGCGACCGACGTCTTCGTGCAGGACTGTCTCATCCATCTTGGCACGGCAGTGGCTCCGGTCGGCAAAGGGAAGGACGGCCAGAAGGCTCTGACGGCCGACATCCAGTTCCGCGAACCGCGCCGATTCGAGGTTAACTACGGGAGTTTGCTCCAGATTCCGCTCGAGGTCGGTCAGACCGTCGAAGCGACCTTGACTCCGGCTGGCAAACTCGATTTGGGCGAGGGGAACGGCAAGGCCATTCGGTGCACTCTGAAGGGCGGGATCGGCGGGATCATTCTTGATTGCCGCGGCCGGCGTCCCTTCGAGATTCCGACCGACCCGAGCAGTCGAATCAAGAAACTTACGGAGTGGACAGAAGCGCTCGGGGTCTATGGCCCTGCTCTGGAAACGGAATTACAGTCCGCGGATCGCGGGTAGGGGAGGCTCGAGTTGGCGCACGCATATACTCCCGGACTTCGGGTGAACAAAGAAACGCTGATATCGAAGACCCGACGGCTCCCGCTCAAGGGGCAGGTGGTCGTGAAGAAAGGGGACGTCCTCGGCGCCCTCGACGTGGTGGCCCGGACCGAGCTACCGGGCAACGTTCAGCCGCTTAAAGCGGCTTCGATTCTCGGTGTCCATCAGCAGGATCTCGAAGAGTACATGTTGAAGAATCCAGGCGATTCGGTGGAGAAAGACGAGATCATTGCTACCGCGAAGAGTTTCTTCGGTCTTTTCAAGTCTCACGTCCGGTCGCCCATCACTGGAACTCTCGAGTCCGTTTCGACGATTACCGGTCAGCTCATTCTTCGCGAGCCTCCCGTTCCGGTCGAGGTGACCGCTTACTTCGACGGTACCGTGTCGGAGATCCTCGAAGAGGAAGGCGTGGTCATGGAAGCGGTTGGCTCCTTCATCCAAGGGATCTTTGGAGTCGGGGGCGAGGTCGCGGGAGACCTCGTTGTCGTCGTCTCGGGACCGGAGGATGAGTTGCATGCTGATCTCCTCAAACCAGAGCATCGTGGGAAGATCGTTGTGGGGGGAAGCCGGGTTCATCTGGACGCAGTCAGCCGGGCACGTGAGCTCGGAGTCCACGGAATCGTAGTGGGGGGCATCGACGACGCTGACCTTCGCGAGATTCTTGGTTACGACCTGGGCGTCGCCATCACGGGTCACGAAGACATTGGGGTCACGGTGGTGGTAACGGAAGGATTCGGGCGGATCAACATGGCGGCGCGGACTTTCGAGTTGCTCGGCTCCCATGTTGGCAGGCAGGCGTCGATCAACGGAGCGACCCAGATCCGGGCCGGGGTGATGCGCCCCGAGGTGATCGTCCCAACCCAAACGGTGCTGACCGATGTCCAGCACGTGGAGAAGGAGCCGGAAGGGCTCGGAATCGGGAGCCAGATTCGGGCCATTCGGGTGCCGTTCTTCGGCCGGCTTGGCGAAGTGACAGAATTGCCTCCGGAATTGCAAAAACTCGAGTCGGAGGCTACGGTGCGAGTACTGAAGGTCCGCTTCCAGGATGGGGAAGAGGCCACGATCCCACGGGCAAATGTGGAGATGATCGAAACGTGAGATATGAAACTCAGCGGCCGACTTTGCCGCACTCTGACAGGCTCATCAATGTCCGTCCCGGCGCAGCCTGGGGTCTGGCCGGGGTCGGGGCGAGTCTTCCCAGTATGGCTTTGGCTCAGACTGCGGCCGAGGTCGCCGAAGCCGCCGCCGACGGATCCTGGTTCGACGGCAGCCTCCTCCCGATTTTTCTCGTGCTCATGTTGTTTCTCGTTCTCATCGTCATCTACCTGCAGCGGGCCAAGGCAGGGAAGAGTCTATTCATCCGGAAGATTCCCGGACTCGACGCGATGGAAGAAGCGATCGGTCGGGCCACGGAAATGGGAAAACCCGTTCTCTACGTTCCGGGCATCGATGACGCCAACAACATCCAGACGATCTATTCCATGGCCATTCTCAACAACGTCGCCAAGACAGTGGCGAAGTACGATACCGAGTTGATCGTGCCCATTTGCAAGGCGTTCGTCGTACCTCTGGCCGAGGAGACGGTCAAGGCCGGCTACATGGATGTCGGTCGACCGGATAGTTTCGTCGCCGACAATGTGCGCTTCCTTTCGGACGAACAGTTTGCTTTCACCGCGGCAGTCAACGGAATCATGCTGCGGGAGAAGCCGGCCGCGAACATCTTCCTCGGTTCGTTTTTCGCGGAGAGTCTGGTTCTCGCCGAAACCGGCTTTACGACCGGTGCAATCCAGATCGCCGGAACGGCCAACATCCATCAACTGCCCTTCTTCGTCGTGGCATGCGACTACACCATGATCGGCGAAGAGTTCTTTGCCACTTCGGCGTATCTCTCTCGTGAGCCGATGCTCGTCGGAACCTTGAAAGCGTCCGACGCCATGAAGGCGATTATCATGATCTTCCTCATCGTGGGGGCGATTGGAACCACCCTTGGTTCCCAGTGGTTTGTCAACGTCCTTTCCCTGCGTTAGCGGAGGCCCATTGTGAGACGCGAGATACCGCTGTTTCTAACGATTCTGTTCGGCTGCATCATGGTTATCGGATACTTCGTTCCCCACGCGTTCATCACGGAGATTCGTGGGGAGTTGGAATCCTGGACGGTCATCGTGGCCGCCGCCGCCGTGGTTCTGGGGGTGGCAAACGTCGCCCGAATCCACGGCAAGAAGATTGCGCGGAACGAGCCGGATTCGTTCTTCAGCTATCCACTCATTTTCGGACTGGTGCTCATGATTCTACTCGGGATGCTCCCGGCGGGTCTCTGGACGGCGATGGGAGCCCCGGCGGGCGGGATTTCGGAAGGATCCCCCTTCGATTTCCTCTTCAACAACGCCTACGTTCCGATGCAATCGACGATGTTTGCTCTGCTTGCCTTCTATATCGCGTCGGCGGCCTTCCGAGCGTTTCGGATTCGAAAACTCGAGGCTGCACTCCTTGCCATAACCGCCGTCATCGTCATGATTGGCCGTGTCCCGATCGGTGCGGCGATCAGCGAGTGGATTCCGGTGACCCAGGAATGGATCATGAACGTTCCCAACCTGGCCGCGAAGAGAGCGATTCTGATTGGTGCGGCCCTCGGCGCTATCGCGACGAGCCTGAAGATCATCCTGGGCATCGAACGATCCGCTCTAGGGGGTGACTAGTGAGCTGGGCAGCGAAACTAGAGAGCCTGGACCGCAGGGTCATCTTTATCTTCATTTTCCTCGCGGTGCTCTATCCCTTGTTCAATCCGATTGGACTGCCAATTCGTCCGTCGAATGAATCGACGGCTTTTTTCGATGAAATCGAAAAACTCACGGCAGGACAAACCGTTTACCTGGCAGCGGACTACGACCCGGGAAGTGCGCCGGAATTGCAGCCCATGCTCGATGCGGCCATTCGTCAACTCTGCCGGAAGAATATCAAGATTGTGGCGGGTTCCCTCTGGCCGGCCTGTCCGCCTCTCGTCAACCGAACCTTCACTGAGATTGCCATCGGCGAGTTTCAGAAAGAGCGAGGGGTTGATTTTATCAACCTTGGCTTCAAGGAAGGCCGCGAGGTGGTCATGGTGCAGCTCGGGGAGGACATGCATTCGACCTATCCGGTCGACTACGAGGGCAACGCGGTCAGCGAATTGCCGATCATGACAAACATCCACAACTACGATGACGTCGCCCTTATCGTGAACATCTCGGCCGGCTATCCTGGAACGAAAGAATGGGTCCAGCAGGTGGCCAGTCGGTTCAACAAGAAACTCGTGGCCGGTTGTACAGCAGTCTCTGCTCCAGAGTATTACCCGTACTTCCAGAGCGGCCAGCTCGTCGGACTCCTCGGTGGACTGGCGGGAGCTGCCGAGTACGAGAAACTGGTCGGGGGAGCAGGTTCAGCGGCTCGGAAGATGGATGCACAATCGCTTGGTCACGTCGTAATCATTCTTTTCATCCTGATGGGTAACATCGTGTACTTCGTACGGAAGAGAGAGGAGAAGGCCTAATATGTGGGACATGATCGGTGCCACCATGGCTGGGATCTTCACTCTCGCGATCTTCAGCTTTCTTTACAAAGACAATCCCTTCTACAAGTTTGCCGAGCACTTCTTCGTCGGGTTGGCTTCGGGCTATTACGTCTCTTTGCAGTGGCACAACGTGTTTCTGCCCAACTTGCTCAATCCGATCTTTCAGGACGGTGTTTGGATCAAGATCCTTCCGCTCATCCTCTCCCTTCTCCTCTTCGCTCGCCTTGGGCCGAAGGCGCAGTGGTTGAGCCGCTGGCCGATGGGAGCGATGATCGGAACCTATGCAGGACTGCAGCTGATCGGGTTTCTCCAAGGTGACCTCGTCGAGCAGGTGTCGGCGAACATGCTTTCTGTCAACACCGGGGACTTTCTGACGAACATCAACAACCTGCTTCTTATCGTGGGTGTGTTGACGACCTTGGTGTATTTCTTCTTTTCGACGGAGCACAAGGGTGCTGTTGGAGTGGCTTCGAAGATCGGAATCTACTTCCTCATGATTTCGTTTGGGGCGTCCTACGGCTTCACGGTTATGGCGAGAATCTCTCTCCTCATTGGTCGCCTCGAGTTTCTCTTTGGTGAGTGGCCCGCGGCGTTTGGAATGAACTGGCTCTGACGCCCTGTCAAACAGCGTGAGCGTACTGTTCGACCCCGTCCTTCGGTTCGGGGCACCGATTGGCGTGTCCACTGTTCCTTTCTGAGGCGCCGAGCCTCTGGTTTGACCCGGGTCGGGAAAGGGCCTAACCTCGAAAGAGCGACGGCCTGTGATCGCCGATCCAACCGCGTCTCCCTCGACGTGACAATCCGATACTCCCCTTCTCGGATTTGATTCCCCCGGATCCGGTGTCACCGGTCGTGGTGGTGAACGCGTTCGACCCTTGCGAGTAGAACACCGAGAAGGAGGATGTGGAGATGTTCGCTAACTCGAGAAAAACAAAACTATACCGAATTGGCCTCGCTACTCTTGGTGGAGTTCTTCTTACGCTTCCCCCGGGGACCGCTCTATCGCTGGACGCTCCGATTACGAGCGTTCTTCCCTGGGATGACCTCGAAGGCGTTTTCCTGGCGCCGTCGTCGTCCGACCCGGCCCCAGCCTCCATTGCTCAGGTCTCTGTCCGGACTGCCAACAATGTTCCGGTGCCAAACGCAGTCGTCGAGTTGACTTTCGTGGGCGCTACGACGGTCTGCGGCGACGCTGTCCTCTCGTCGGTGACAAACGAAGAGGGGATCGCCCAGCTTCGGGCCGTTGGTGGAGGCTGCGCCAACGCTGGAACCACCCGTGCCGTCATCAAGGTCGACGGGGTACCGATCCGGGTCTATGGAAGCTATCGTTCTCCCGATTTCGATGGGGGAGGCTCCGACGGTTTGGTGACGCTCGGTGACCTCATCGAGTTTGCCCTGGGATTTGGGACGGGAGGAGGAAACTGCCACGACTACAATCACGATGGCGTCGTCGGCCTCTCCGATCTCACCCTCTTCGGTCCCGCCTTCGTGGCTGGCGCCGCCTGTCGGTAGACCGGATCTCTACAGACCATGACCCGGGTTCCGCGGTCGGCGCCAGGCCGAGCCCACCGTCTGCCTGAATTGGGCCGGCCGCGCCCATTTCCTCACTTTCGCCCAATTCAGTGTAAAAACCCTGTAGACATCCTCCCTCCATGTCGAAATTAGCCTGGGGTTGAACCACCTGGGCACTCACGGTGTCTGGGTGTGTAAGATCGTCTATGCCATTGTCATCAAGTTTGTTAACACGGCTTCTTAAAGCAGTTTCTCCTGCTGAGGAAGAGTCAACTGGAGGTCCTGCCGTGTCATCTGGAATCCGGCATCGCTGGTTTGGGATCCTGCTCGGAGCGCTCATTATCATGGGACTCCCGAGTGGCTGTCAGAAAGACAACACTACTGCCCCCGAGACAAATAGCTCGGATCTGCGCATTGGCTCGGTAGAAATTACCGAGAGCAGCCTTGGTCCCGACGAGTCCACTGAGGTGCGCGTTTGGGTCGTGAACGGGCCAGATCCCGGCACTCCCGTCGAGGGGATCGAGGTCAGCTTCAAGGAAATGACCCAACCGGTATCCGGCGCCTTTTCTAAGGATACAGAGCTGTCGGACGCGACCGGCTGGGCCACAGTCACCTACCAGCCCTCCGGCGGAAAAGATGGAACGGTCTATCTGCGCCTCCAGGTTGGCGAGGACAAAGAGTACCGCGAGATCCAGGTGGGTTCGACACCCACCGATGGCGTCTCTCTCAGCTTCGCAACGGCGACTGGCCAGTCTTCGATCGCCGCCGATGGACAGAGTTCCGTCGCGATGACGGTGACGGCAAGTCGTGGTCTCTCCGCGGCTCCTCTCGCCAACGCGCTTGTGACTCTCGTGGCTGGAGATCAATTCGTTGACCTCGATGGAGACGGTGTCTTCACCGGAACCGATCAACTGGTTGGCTCCGGCGACGCAAATGGCAACGGTCTCTGGGACGCGGAAGGATCACTTCCCGAGCAGGTCCGTACCGATGTCAACGGTCAGGCGATTTTCGTCTACGAGGCCGGAGACACCGAGCGCACGGTCTATCTCAAGGCGACGGTCGAGGGAGTGAGCAGCGATTTTGCTCTGTTCCAGCATCCGACTTCGCTTCAGGTCACAGCCGAGGTTTCGTCGCGCGAACTGCTCGCCGATGGCGTCAGCCAGACTTCCGTGCGGGCCATGGTCAGCGATTGGAGCGGTAGTCCGATCGAAGGAGTGATTCTCTACTTCGTGGCCGGCGAGCCCTTCACGGACGCTAACCTCGACGGTTACTACACCGAAGGTTTCGATACCTACGATGACTCCAACGCCAATGGGCAATGGGACGCGGTCGGCACGATCGAATCTGTCGTGACGACGGGCGGAGATGGTGCTGCCTGGGCGACCTACACGGCTGGACTCACGCAGGGTCCCGTCACGATCCGGGCGACGTCTTCGAGCGGCTCGGCCGTAGCGGTCCTCGAACTGGTTCCGGTCCCGAACGCAAGCGTCCTCGATCTCATGGTCGATCCAGGCACTCTTCCGGCCGACGGGGTTTCTCTGGCTACCGGATCGGTTCAGGTCCGGGATGTCAACGGCGCGCTCGTGACGGGTAAGAAAATCAATCTCGTGGCCGGCGATCGATTCGATGACGTCAACGGCGACGGAGTTTTCACGCCTGGCACAGATGAACTCCTGACCGACGCGAATGGCGATCTCGCCTGGACCGAAGTCGGTACGCTCCCGAGTGAGACGTTTACGAACGACAACGGCATGGCCACTTTCGAGTACCAAGCGGGTCTCGAACCGGCCACCGTCTGGATTCGCGCTTCCGCCGATGGCGTGAGCACGGAAGCGTCGATCGAGCTACAGAACCTGCCGACCGCCTGGTCGATCGAGGTGAACTCTTCGGAAGAGGTCTTGGCGGTGCAAGGTGCCGGCGGGGTCGATAACGCGCGCATTCTCGCGCAGGCTTTCGATTCGCGTGGCAATACTGTTCCCGCGGGCATTCCGATTGAGTTCCGTCTCGTGACGGGGCCGGGTGGTGGTGAGCAGATTCAGGGTGCGGTCGGCGGCGTCTACGAGTCGCGGACCAACTCGAACGGTGAGGCCGAAGCGGTCCTCTCCGCTGGTACGATGCCGGGGCTGATCACTGTCGAAGTCAATTCTGGACCGACGCGACGCACTCTCGGTGTGACGGTTGGAGCAGGATTGGCCCATTCGATCACAGCCCGCACGACCGAAGCAGAAATCGACTTCTGGAACACTACATCAGTGGAAGCGGTGGTTCAGGATGCCTACGGCAACGCAGTCGAAGATGGAACGGTAGTTCAGTTTTCGACGGACGAAGGTCTTATCGTCGGCAGTGACGGTCCAGGACTTAGCCGGACGGTGGGTGGAATGGCGGTGGCCGAGTACCAGAGTTTGGGTCCAGCTTCGGACACGGACTACCTGGCCGAAATTTCCATCACGGTTCCCAACACGTCGGCAGAAGCATCTGTTGATCTGCCTTTGATCGCACCGAGCGGTTCGATCGTCGACGTTCTTCGGATGGGTTCGAGCCAATCGGAGATCGCACCTCAGGGTGCCGGAGGAGTCGAAGAGGCCGTCCTGACAGTTCAGGCCTTTGACAACCAAGGTCGCACAATTGGGTCCGGTTACGAGGTCTCTTTCGAGATCATGAACGGACCGAACGGTGGCGAGAATCTGAACGGACTCGGTTGGGGTCCGGTCGCGTTGCTAACCGACGCGAACGGTCAGGCTTCCATCATCCTCCGCTCGGGTTCTTCTTCGGGTCCGATCGAGGTCGAAGCGTCCTATGAGAACATCACGACGTCCCTCGAAGTCGGCATGGCCTCCCAGGACGTCGCAGCGATCGAGTGCTTGACGGCCTGTGTCTCTCTCGGTTGGAACGAGACCTGCGAAGAGATCGACGTGATCGTCTATGACCAGCATCACAATGCGGTTCCGGACGGTACGGTCGTCTGGTTCTCGGCCAACGAAGGTCTGGTCATCGGCAGTGACGGGGGAGGCACCAGCCTGACCCAGAATGGTGTCGCGACCGCGTCTTACACGGCAACGGGTGAGGGCGGACAGGCCATCATCACGGCGAAGACGGTCGGCGGTCAGGAGTGCAATACGCTCATCGCTGTCCAGCAGACCCCGGATGAGATTACAAACCTGCTCCTGACTGTTTCGGCTCCAGAGATCGGAGTGTCGGGAACGGGTGCCTCGGAGCAAACGACGGTCTTCGCCCAGGGCGTGGATCAGTACGGTCAGGCTGTCGGAGCAGATGTGCCGGTTACCTTCCGCATCGCGCAGGGGCCGGGCGGAGGAGAACGTTTCCTCGGTTCGGACGGGCCCGCCACGGTTGTGACAGACGCTTCCGGAACGGCCAAGATTGCCCTCGCGGCAGGAACAGTTTCAGGAACGGTTGTCGTCGAGGCCTCGGCTGGAACGGGAATCTCCGAAGCTACCTCCATTGCGATCGCGGCAGGACCACCGGCCAACATTTACGTTGGAATCGGTGCGTGTAATGTCCTGGCCTGTAGCCGCGTAAACGTCGAGAACACCGTCGTCGCGGTGGTCAGTGACATCTACAACAATCCAGTCAAGGACGGTACTTCGGTCTACTACACCGTCGACAAGGGTGTGGTACACGGAGATGAAACCGGTGGCCTCGGTTCGGACATCACCTTCAACGGTGTGGCCGGAGGAATCTGGCGATCGGGTGATTCGTGTGAGTGGGTGAAGGTAACCGCTTCGACCGATGGTGGACTCGTCTCGAACGAGGTCTCCTTTATCGCGTCGGACGATCCCTACTCTGCCACGATCCAGTGGCCTACGGCCGACGTCATCGAATTGGCAGCGGACGGCGAACGTGAGGTCACGATCTGGACGGAAGTCCTGGATTGGAACGGAATGTACGTGCTTCCGACCGAGCTCGACTGGGAAACCGAATTTGGCGAAATCACCGAGAACGATGAAACCGAGGACGGTTGTAACGGAAGCATTGGTCGGTCGGTCTACCGGTCCTCCACGCTCGACCGTGACTGGTCCGTCACCACGCCCGACGATGGCGTTGGTGCAATCGACATCGCGAGTGTCACCTCGGGATTCGGTGGGATCGGCGACTTCCTCACGATCAGACTCCTGACCAGTGTGGCAAACTCCGACGAGTCCGAAGTCGAGCTTTCCGGAGCCGCGACACCATTGGGCACGATCAGTTTCGTCGTCACGGTCAAGGATCGCTACGGCAACCCACTTGGCGGTCACACCCTCGAGGGTTCGGCCTCCGCGGGTGCGGTTGGAGCGTTGTCCACGACCAACCTCTGGGGGCAGTCGACGGGATTCTACACCGCGCCGGCTGCGACCGGAGAAGTGACGTTGACGATCGCGGATACGGATCCGAACTTCGGTGGAATGATCCTCGTCGAAGTGATCTCCGTGAACTAGTTCGGTAGCCGATGTGTGAAAATGCGCGGAATCTGGGTGGTTTCACTCAGATTTTCGCGCGGGTGAGAACCTGTCTGGACTGTGATCCGGGCGGGTTTTTTCTTTTGGTGGCGGACTAAGGTCTTTCGAGGCTAGAGCTTGTCTCCTTCATAGATGCGGCCAGGCAGAGAAGAGGTGAAGGTTGGTACGTCGATTGTTTCTCTGAGAAGTACAGCCGCGACAAAGACCTCACGGCTACCGATTGAGATCCCCTGTTCCTAGGGATACCGATGCGTCGACTGCGTGCCTAACTAACCTGAGCACAAGAGTTAAGCGTGTCGCCCCTTGCGAACGGGGGATTTCGCTTTTCCCCTCCAGATTCCCCTGTTACCGTCCGCTCACTCGTTTTTCCGGCGTCAGTTCGGCGTCTGGACGTTTCTCTGAACGGTGTTCCAGGAGGACGGAAATGGAAGAGGCCCTCGGCCTGATCGAGACCCGTGGCTTTGTTGCCATGGTCGAAGCATCCGACGCGATGCTCAAAGCCGCCCGCGTGCAGCTGGTGGGGTATGAGAAGATTGGTGGCGGTTACGTGACGACAATCGTGCGTGGCGACGTCGCCGCCTGCCGAGCAGCCACCGAAGCGGGAAGCCTTGCCGCGAGCAAGGTCGGCGAAGTGGTCTCGGTCCACGTGATTCCACGTCCCCATGCGGGAGTCGACGAGCGACTTCCGATTTCCCTAGCCAAGAGCGCAAAGTAACTCGGAGGAATCTCCCATGCTGATGGGAAGAGTCTCCGGAACGGTGGTCGCTACCCGCAAGGATCCAAACCTTGTTGGCCTGCGGTTTCTTCTCGTCGAAGAGCTCGACAAAGACTTTGGTGGAACGGGACGATTTGTCGTCGCCGCGGATGCGGTTGGTGCCGGCACCGGTGAAGTAGTTCTCTATTCGAGCGGAAGTTCGGCCCGATTGACTGAAGCGACCCGGGACCGTCCGGTCGACGCAGTCCTGATTGGGATCGTTGACACCGTTGACGTCGGCGGGCAATTGACTTATTCCAAGGCTGAGGATTCCAGATGAGCGCGGGGCCGCCTCTGAGTTCGGCCGAACTTGCTTCGATCGTCGATGAAGTCGTTTCCCGATTGGAGAGAGAGTCGACCGCCCCGATTCCAAGCGAGGCGGGCCAACTCGGTGTCTTCGCCGATCTCGACGAAGCGGTCGCTTCTGCCGAAGCCTCGTTTCAGATTCTCCAATCGCAGACTCTCGAGTTGAGGCGCCATCTCGTCGAGGCCATGCGTGCGTGCGTGCGCCGGGAAGCCGCTACCGTCGCTCGCCTCGCTGTGGAAGAGACCGGATTGGGGCGGGTCGAAGACAAGATCCAGAAGAACCTCCTCGTCGGTGAGAAGACGCCCGGACCGGAGATCCTCGACCCCTGGGTCGTGACCGGTGACCACGGGATGACTCTTCAGGAGTTGGCTCCCTGGGGTGTCATCTCCGCGATAGCCCCGACCACGAATCCGACCGAGACGATCATCTGCAACGGAATCGGCATGATCTCAGCCGGCAACGCCGTCGTTTTTGGTCCCCATCCGGCGGCCAAACGTGTCTCTGCTTACATGATCGCGGCTCTCAATCGGGCCATCGTCGATGCCGGTGGTCCGCCCACGCTCCTCTGCGCGCTGGCCGAGCCGAGCATCGAACTGGCCCAGAAACTGATGCAACATCCCGGAACACGTCTCGTCGTAGTGACCGGCGGACCCGGAGTGGTACAGGAAGCGATGCGTTCCGGAAAACGGGTCATCGGAGCGGGACCGGGCAATCCGCCGTCCGTCGTCGACGAAACGGCCGATATCGATCGAGCGGCGCGTGATCTCGTTCTCGGAGCATCTCTCGACAACAACATCATCTGTACGGACGAGAAAGAGGTTTTCGCGGTTGCCTCGATCACGGATCGTCTCAAGCAGGGGATGGAGACGAACGGTGCCGTCGAGATCCACGGTCGTCAAATCGAGCAACTCGAAGCACTCATTCTCGCCTCCGGTGATCGCTCAGACCCGCGCGCAGCCCATGTGCAGAAAGACTGGGTTGGGCAGGATGCCGCCAAGTTCCTCGATGCCATCGGGGTGAAGGCCGATCCTTCGACTCGTCTCGTTATCGCTGAGGTTGATCCGGATCATCCTTTCGTTTGGACGGAACTACTCATGCCGGTGCTCCCCATCGTTCGTGTCAGGACCGCTGAGGAAGCGATG
>Ga0315338_1002614_pt1 | contig 17353 bp, 15 predicted proteins | sample ASW8metaG_FD_204518 | JGI IMG/M metagenome (GOLD analysis project Ga0315338, IMG submission 204518) | Ammonia-oxidizing marine archaeal communities from Monterey Bay, California, United States - ASW #8 | ecosystem: Environmental > Aquatic > Marine > Coastal | place: USA: California | collected... | reverse complement strand
GAATTAATTTGTTAAAGATTTCTATCCCATTTTTTTGATGAAATTGTAGGGCTAAATTAACAGTTTAAATTTGGAGAAAAAGATGTCTGATTGGGTATTATTATTAGGCGGTTCAACCGGGCACGGTGCTGCAACCGCAAAACAACTGGCCAAGGATGGTTATGGTGTTATCTCATTTCATTTTGATCGAGGCGATGCTAAAAAAGTTGCAGAAGAAACCATTTTAGAAGTTAATGAACTTACTAATGGGCGCTGTCATTACTTTAATACAAATGCAGCTGCGGAAGAAACAATAGATAAATATTTGCCTGAGATTAAAAAAATTACTGGTGGAAAACCTGTAAAGCTTTTATTGCATTCCATCGCCTTTGGTACCACCACAAATTTTTTTGGTGGAAAACCAGTTACTAAACGCCAAATGGATATGACAATCCATGTTATGGGGAATGCATTGTTATACTGGACACAAAAACTTTATGGCGCAGGTTTACTAGGTCAAGGATCAAGGGTCATGGGACTAACTAGCGAAGGAAACTATTTGGCCATGGAAGGCTATGGTCCGGTGAGCGTAGCCAAAGTTTCCATGGAAGCCATTATTCGTCAAATTGGTTGGGAATTGGGACAGTATGGTATCACGGCTAATGCGGTACAAGCAGGGATTACACCAACGCGGGCACTTACCAAAATTACTGATCGTTGGGAGGAATGGATTAAGAAGACTAAACAACGAAATCCAATGCGTCGAACAACAACACCTGAAGATGTTGCAGGAACAATTTCTATGTTATTAAGACCGGAAGCAGACTTTATTAACTGTTCTATAATTTATTGCGATGGTGGTGAACATCGCTCAGGAAAGATTTAATTTAGATTAAATTAATGAAGAGATTAAGAGCCTGGCTCTTCAAGTGCAGCTCTTTGTTTTATAAGAGTAATTAGATCGTAATGATTTTTAGTTGGCTGCATTTGAAAGCATGTTTCTGCTTCCATTAATGCATAATTCCACCATTCTTTTTTTGTATACATTAAAGATAAGTTATAATGTGCTTTGCTCAGTGCTTGAAAATCTTCTCTACGAAGATTTTGATATGCATCAGGATAAAGTCGTGTTACTTCCTTGAATTCCAAAATAGCTTCTTCAACCAACCCTTTTTGGGCATACCATTTACCTAATTTCAAATGACGCTGCGGATCATCTTTACATCCACTAATAAAAAGTGCAATAATTAATGCGGTGAGCGGTTTAATTAGATGATAGTTCATTTTGAGTGAATAAAATTGCAGTTTTTCTCGTCAGAATTCCAAGAGAAAGATTTAAAGATTTGATTCTATTTGAAAAAACCCAAATTTATATGGATAAGATTGAAACTAAGATTTTGATATTACTTATTGAGCCTGGCCAAAGTGATTTTCTCGAGAAAGTAAAATAATAGAACCTAATAATAAGGTAGCACCGATCACTTGGAAAGGGGACATTATATTTCCACGGATAAACCAATCCATAGCCACAGCAGAAAGAGGCCAGAACAATTCATATAGTGTAACGTGAGAAGCAGGTAGATGATTCAATCCATAATAATAGATGAATAGAGCGAGAGATCCAGTGCTTAAAACGATGAGAAATAAAAATTTCCAATGAGATAATGTCATCCCATAAACAGCTTCATATTGACCTGTTGAAAAGAGAGCAAAAAATGTGATCGCACCCGTGATCGTAAGTCTGAGTGCGGTTAACGTTGTGAAAGATAAGCGCTTCAACGCATGTTTTCCCAATACAGTTGAGCTACCCCAACTGAAGGCCGCCAGAAGGGCCAATAGAGCAGCAATGATAGTTTTATCATCCCACTCATTAAATGGGCGATCGCCGAAGGTAACCAAATAACCACCAATGATGGCCGCAATAGCTAAGCCTAAAAAGCGTGTTGTAATCTTTTCTTTTAGAATAATGGCAGCCAGAGCAATGGCAAAAATAGGCTGAAATTTTTGTAAAAGAACCACAACAGAAAGATTTATATAATTAACATAACTTAATGCCTTCGTGTAGAAAAAAGTGCCCAAAATTCCACCGCAAATACTAATCCATAATACCGAAATCCATCCCCGTTGACTAAGAGTAGAGATTTCTTTCCACCCCTTTATCAAAAGAGGAAAAAAGATAAGGGCCCCGATAACATGTTCTATTGAGATAATAAAGAACGAAGGCAGCATATACAGGTTTTGCCTTAGAAAACCATCAAGACTCCAAAGAATGGCTGCAGAAATAACTGCCAGTGCTGGGAGATGTTTTTTCATAAAAAGAAATTACAAATTGTGGATCAGTGTGAAAAACCCAATCGTTGCCTAAGCTTTCCCCCCAAATGCGGAAAAGTCAGAAACATCGATACTGAACGATTTAATAGCTAATCCCCACATTTCTTCAACAGGAACATTAAAAATAAAATCAGGTGAAGTTTCCTGGACAAGCCAGTCGCCATTTTCAATTTCACGTTCTAGTTGTCCTGATATCCAACCAGAATGACCTAATAATAGTCGGCTTTGATTATCACCGTTTTGGATTTTCATTTCAGCTAATATTTGTTTATGAGTGGAAATAAAAAAATCATCCGAAATTTTAATGGAATTATCTGAATGAATTTTTTCACCATGAAGCAAAATACCCCGCTCAACCAAAACAGGACCTCCAAAATATACTTGAGAAACAGCGCTTAAAATTTCATCCGAGTCTTCATAAAGTTGATCAAATTCTTCTTTTAATTCCAACTCGCGAAAAGGTTTATTAACAATTAAACCCATAGCACCTTGCTTATCGTGTTCGCACATAAACACGACAGATTTTCCAAAAAATGGATCCTGCATATGTGGCATGGAAATTAGGATATGATTTATAATCGAATTCATAATTGACATTATGGAATTTGTAAGAACCAATGCTATAAAAAAGTTTTTGGAAATTCAGTAAATCGTTTTTTGAATCAGGCCCATTTAAGCCTTAAATTCAAGGCCACCCAAAATTCATGCGGAAAAAACAGAATATAAAAATGACCAATCCAACAGATAAAATTGTTATTAAAGGTGCCAGACAACATAATTTAAAAAATGTTGATGTGGAGATTCAACGTAATAAATTGGTAGTTATCACGGGCCTTTCCGGTTCGGGAAAATCTTCTCTAGCCTTTGATACATTATATGCAGAAGGCCAGCGTCGATATGTTGAATCATTATCTTCCTATGCACGACAATTCCTTGGATTGATGGAAAAACCAGATATGGATTATATAGAGGGTCTCTCTCCTGCAATTTCAATTGAACAAAAAGCAACGGGAAGAAATCCAAGGTCGACTGTTGGTACCGTAACCGAAATCCATGATTATTTAAGATTACTTTTTGCCCATGTGGGTAAACCCCACTGCTGGAAGTGCGAACGGCCTATTCAGCGGCAAACGGTTCAGCAAATTGTAGATACAATTCTAAAATTTGGCAAAGGTGCGCAGATATATATTTTGGCACCAGTTGTCCGTGGCAGAAAAGGTCAACATAAGGGCGTTATTGAAGAAGTGCGGAAGGAAGGATTTTTACGAGTTCGCATAGATGGTACAATCCATCCTCTTGACGAAAAACCGAATCTGGAAAAAAATAAAAAACATTCCATTGAAGTCGTTGTTGACCGTCTTGTCTTGGATGGTGATTATATAGAACGCTTAACTGAGTCTGTTGAGCTATCCTTAAAAATTGGTTCAGGCTTAACGATTGTGCATGAATTACCAGATAAAAATCACTTGTTCAGCGAACACTTTGCATGCCCTCATTGTGAGGTATCCATGGAAGAATTGTCTCCAAGGATGTTTTCCTTTAATTCTCCTTATGGCGCTTGTCCTCATTGTGATGGTTTAGGTTCTCATATGGAGATTGATCCCGAATTGGTTGTGCCAGATAAGACAAAATCTTTAATCCAAGGCGCCATCGTACCATTAGGTGAGCAACCTCGAGGAAACTGGTATGGGAGTATATTAAAAAGTCTTTCTAGTCATTATAATTTTAATTTTACGACACAGTGGTGTAAGCTGGATCCTGATATTCGCAGTATACTGCTTAAGGGCACTGGGAATATTAAAATAAATATGAAATATTCATCTAAACGATGGAGTGGTACTTATACTGGTGGCTGGGAAGGTACTCTTCCCAATTTAATGCGGCGGTATAAGCAAACTAAATCGAACCATATTCGAGATTGGATTGAACAATTTATGAGTATGCGCCCATGCCCTAAATGTTCTGGATCCCGCTTGAAAGAAGAGTCCAGAGCTGTCACCATTGGGAAAAAAACCTTGGGTGAAGTATCTTCCTATTCGATTAAAAATGTAAAAGAATTTTTTAGCAACCTTATTCTAAATAAAACTGATTCAACCATTGCTGAACAAATTTTAAAAGAAGTTCAAGAGCGACTTGGCTTTCTAGTTGATGTTGGTTTAGACTACCTTACATTAGATCGCGCTGCGGCCACTCTTTCTGGAGGTGAAGCACAGCGGATACGTCTGGCAACCCAAATTGGCAGCCAATTGGTTGGTGTCCTTTATATTTTGGATGAACCTTCAATCGGACTTCATCCCAGAGATAATGGCCGGTTATTGAATTCACTCAAAAAATTACGTGATTTGGGGAATTCAATTATTGTTGTAGAACATGATCAGGAAACTATGGAATCAGCAGATCAACTTATTGATATTGGTCCTGGTGCAGGAGAGCATGGTGGTGAAATTATTTTTTCGGGCCCACCAAAGAAAATATTAAAATCGAAAAAATCAGTGACCGGTCAATATTTATCCGGGCAAAAAACAATACCAATTCCTCCAGTACGTAGAAATGGAAATGGAAAAACATTAACTGTAACAGGTGCCTGTGGAAATAATTTGAAAGAAATTGAAGCATCCTTCCCTTTGGGTAAAATGGTTGTGGTCACGGGTGTAAGTGGGTCTGGAAAAAGTACCTTAGTTAATGAAACAGTATTCCCGATTTTATCTAAAGAATTGAACAATGCCAGAGCCTACCCATTATCTCATGAAAAAGTAAAAGGGATGGAATATTTAGATAAGGTAATTGAAATCAATCAAAGACCCATTGGGAGAACACCGCGCTCCAACCCGGCAACCTACACAGGTGTATTTACCTTTGTTCGAGATTTATTTGCTCAGTTACCTGATTCTAAGATCCGCGGATATAAACCAGGGCGGTTTTCTTTCAATGTGAAAGGTGGTCGATGTGAATCTTGCGAAGGCGACGGTATTATTAAAATTGAAATGAATTTTTTACCTGACGTCTATGTGACTTGTGAGGTATGTAAGGGGGCTCGGTATAATAGGGAAACTTTAGAAATAAAATATAAGGGAAATAACATTGCTGATGTTTTGAGTATGTCTGTAGAAGACGCGACTAACTTCTTTAAAAATATTCCTCAAGTGATGAAAAAATTAATTACCTTAAATGATGTAGGCTTGGGTTACATTCGTCTTGGGCAGCAAGCAACGACTCTTTCAGGCGGAGAAGCACAACGGATTAAGTTGGCCACAGAATTATCCCGCGTTTCAAAAGATAAAACATTTTACATACTTGATGAACCAACCACAGGCCTTCACTTTGAAGATGTAAAATTACTATTGGGAGTTCTCCAAAGATTGGTGGATCGCGGTAATACCGTAGTAGTCATTGAGCATAACTTGGATGTGATTAAAAGTGCAGACTGGATTATAGATCTTGGTCCAGAAGGTGGTGAAGAAGGCGGTCAACTCATTTTTTCAGGAACGCCAGAAAATTTATCACACCATAAAGGGTCTTATACAGGATCTTTTTTAAGCCTTTCATTGAATGGAAAACTTACAACATGATGAAATCACCAAATAAATTAGTACAATATTATCCTTATTGGGAAATAACAAAAGATCTCATAGACCAATGTATCGATATTATGTTAAACTTGCGTCAATCAGGCCACCCAGGTGGGTCCAGGTCAAAAGTCCATGGAATGGTCACGACACTGCTATCCGGCGCCATGCGATGGGATATTCGTGATGCAGGAAAGCGGTTTGCAGACCGCTACGTATTGGTAGCGGGCCATACCAACCCGGTTGTTTATGCGACATTGGCTGTATTAAATGAGGCACTTCGAATTAAGTACAGGCAAACTGGCGATTCAAAATATTTACATTATAAAGGTGAAGACTTTCAATTGGTTTGGGAAGACCTTCTTACTCTTAGAAAAAATGGTGGCTTGCCAGGCCATGCAGAAATGGAAGGGAAAACACTATTCTTCAAATTCAACACTGGTCCCAGCGGGCATGGATCTCCGCCAGCAGCAGGTGAAGCACTTGCCTTGAAAATTGCTAATACACCAGAAGTAAAAGTATTTGCATTTGAAGGCGAGGGGGGTCTCACTACTGGCGCATCTCACGAAACGATGAACTCAGCCTGGGGGCTTGGTCTAGGAAACTTGGTCTATTTCATGGACTGGAATGATTTCGGAATAGACGCTCGCCCGTTCAGTTCCATTATATATGGGACGCCGAATGAATGGTTCGGCTCGCATGGATGGCATGTTGAAGGCACCATGAATGGAGAAGATTGGGGTGAATTGACCAATGCGTATTACAGGCTCTTGGTTGAAAACGCAGATTCTAAAATTCCGAAAGTATTATACGGACGTAATATTAAAGGTCGCGGCTACCATAAAATTGATTATGCTAGCCATGGCGCAGCCCACAAACAAAATTCAAAATTATTTTGGCAGACAAAACAGGATTTCGCAGAAAAATATAATATAGACTTCCACCAGTTTGGCGCTGAAGCAGCCAATTCAAAAGAAGGACAAAAAGAGCAAGCCATATCTTATTTCAACTCCGTTTTCTCCTTCATGGAATCAAACCAGGACTTGGTAGATTATTTAGCAGAGACTCTAACTTCTGTTGGGGATTCTGTCCCGAATGAAATTAAAGGCTGTAAGATAACCGCTAAGAACCCGACAAAGGATAAAACACTATTTGATGTAAATAATCTTCCAGATAATCTATTTGCGGCCCCTGGTGATAAAGCACCAAACCGAGTTGGCTTTTCAAAATATGCTAGTTATATCAATACAAAATCTATTCAGAAATATGGACGCCCCCTTGTCATTGCCATGAGTGCTGATCTAGCAGATTCAACTAATATTTCTGGTTTTGCTAAAGGATATAACGACGCAGATGATTTAGGGTTTTTTAATCGAGATTCCAATCTGGATAGCCCTCTTATTCCCCAAGGCATAACTGAATTCGCAAATGCTGGCATGTTGGCAGGGTTGGCCTCAGTGAACTTTAATAAGAATACTTACGAAGAATTCAATGGATACTATGGTGCCATGAGTACGTATGGATCGTTTTCCTATTTGAAATACGGCCCAATTCGGTTATTCAGCCAGGTTGCTCAAGATTCGAATTTGAAAGTGGGAAAATTAATCTGGGTTGCTGGGCATTCTGGACCGGAAACTGCAGAGGATAGCCGAACCCACTTTGGTATATTTGCGCCAGGCGTGACTCAATTGCTACCCGACGGACACGTTATCAACCTCCATCCATGGGAACACAATGAAGTGGCTCCCGCACTGGCAGCAGCCATGGCAACCGATGTTCCGGTGGTAGCTTTGCACCTCACGCGACCACCAGTTGAAATACCTGACCGAGAAGCCTTGGGCATGTCCTCTCATTTGGATGCCGCAAAAGGCGCCTATATCATCAAAGATTATGATAATAACCGTCCCAAAGAAGGAATGGTTATTGTACGTGGTACGAGCTCAACTAATTCTTTGATATCTATTTTACCAAAATTAAAATCGGATGGCCCAAATGTAAAAGTAGTTGCAGCTATTTCATGGGAACTTTTCCAAAGACAACCAGATAACTACCGCAGATCCTTGATTTCTGATAAGGAATGGATGGATTCCATGGTAATTACAAATGGAGCAAGACGTCTTATGCATAAATGGATTGCCAACCGTTTGGTGGAAGAATATAGTATGAGTCCTGATTTTGACAATCAATGGCGAACTGGCGGCTCATTAGATGAAATCATTGCAGAATCAAAATTGGATCCGGTAAGTATTTGGGATGGAATTATGAAATTTGCTTCCGATAGAGAAAGTAGATTAGACTATATAAGAAAATCGATTCCTGAATAAATAGTCAAAAATTTGACGACCCCCTCCTAATTTTTGTACCTTCCAACCTCAATTGTATGAACTTTATTTCTATTTGAGAAAAAACGTGACTGAAATCCACATAACAAATTCCCAGCCTTTTGAAGAAGATATTGCTGTTGAGAAATCTCTGCGCCCAAGTCAGATGGATGAATTCATCGGTCAAAAGGAGGTTGTAGATAGCCTAAAATTATATATCGAAGCAGCAAACAATCGTAACGAAGCATTGGATCATGTACTCTTATTTGGTCCGCCGGGATTGGGGAAAACTACACTTTCCAATATTATAGCAAAAGAACTTGGAGTTAGTGTGAAACAGACTTCGGGTCCAGTTTTAGAGCGAGCAGGAGATCTGGCGGGGATATTGACGAACCTTCAAGGAAAAGATGTTTTTTTTATAGATGAGATTCATCGTTTGAATTCGGTCGTAGAGGAGTATCTCTATTCAGCTATGGAAGATTATCGGATTGAAATCATGATTGATAAAGGTCCCAGCGCAAGAAGCGTGCAACTTAATATTGAGCCATTTACACTGGTAGGAGCCACAACTCGCCTTGGCAATTTAACCTCTCCCCTTCGAGATAGATTTGGAGTGGTTCTTCGTGTAGATTATTATGACCCAAAAGATCTATATTTTATTTTAACACGTTCTGCAGATATCTTGGAAGTTGAAATTGATGAATCCGGGGCCATGGAACTGGCAAGACGGTCTCGAGGAACACCGCGCATTGCCAATCGCATTCTCAGGCGGACACGCGACTTTGCCGAAGTAAAAGCAAAAGGAAAAATTGATGAAAAAGTTGCAAAAGCTTCCCTCACATCTCTAGGCATTGATGAATATGGATTGGACGATATGGATCGAACCATATTGAAAACTCTAATCGATAAATTTAATGGAGGCCCGGTTGGTGTTAATTCCTTATCTGTAGCGGTGAGCGAGGATACTGCAACCATTGAAGATGTATATGAACCTTATTTAATTAAAGAAGGATTTATTCAGCGGACCAATCGTGGTCGTATCGCTCAGGAACAGGCATATACTTTACTAGGTAGAACTATTACAGAAAAACAACAAAGGTTATTTAAATGATTGAAAAGAAAAAAAAATGGAAACTTGCAGATTTTGATTATCCTCTCCCTGAAAAATATATTGCAGAATATCCTGCAAAAAGGCGTGATTTATCTAAACTGATGGTTATTCACAAGGATACTGGAAAAATTGAACATAAAATTTTTTCAAACCTGCCAGAATACTTGAGACGAAACGATTTAGTAATATTGAATAATACAAAAGTATTCCCCGCAAGGCTTTATGCCAGCAAAGATAGAACTGAAGCAAAGGTTGAAGTATTTTTGTTGCGCGAATTAGAGAATGACCTATGGGAAGTAATGGTTCGTCCGGCGAGAAAAGTACGGATTGGGAATAAACTCATGTTTACCAAACATGTTTATTGCGATGTTATTGATAATACTATTTCTGGTGGCCGAGTGGTGAGGTTTGAATATGAAGGGCAGAATATATATGATGTGATCGATAGTGTAGGCATTTCTCCACTTCCGCCTTATATAAAGAGAGAGTCAGAACCGAAAGATAAGATTCGGTATCAAACTGTATTTGCTGAAAAAAGGGGAGCCGTTGCAGCACCTACTGCAGGACTTCATTTCACTAATGGGCTGATTCAAAGAATCCATGATAAAGGAGCAAAAACAGCTTATACCACTCTACATATTGGATTGGGAACATTTAGACCGGTTCAAGTAGAAGATTTAAACCGCCACCAAATGGATTCAGAATATTTTGAGGTTGATCCGAAAACTGCAATGTCTATTAATGAAACAAAGAAAAAACGCCGTCGTGTATTTGGAGTGGGCACATCTTCCGTTCGTTCCCTTGAAACAGTGGCGGTTTCAGGATTTCAGGTTTCACCTAAGCGTGGTTGGACGGACAAATTTATTTACCCACCATACGAATTTAAAATGGTTGATGCTTTAATTACGAACTTCCATCAACCAAAAAGTACTTTACTGATGATGGTATCAGCATTTGCAGATCGTGATCTCATTATGAAAGCCTATCGGGTAGCAAAGAAAAATGATTATCGTTTCTTGAGCTATGGTGATGCCATGTTAATCCTTTAGCAGATTGGTCGGAAATATATTTATGAATATAAGTGCAATTATTCCGGCAGCTGGCAGCGGTGAGCGTTTTGGGGGGAAAAAACAACTAAAAATCATGGGGAATCGCCCCCTAATGTTCAAAACAATTTCTCCTTTCATCAGCTCCGAATTGATAACAGAGATAATATTAGTTGTTCCTAGGAATGATGTAGAACAAGTGGAACAAGAATTAAAATCTATTGTATCTGCCAAACCTTTAAAGGTTATTGCTGGTGGAAAAACACGTCAACAATCCGTTCATAAAGGCTTGACTGTTACAGAGGATTCTGCTGAATTAATCTGCATTCATGATGCGGTTCGGCCCTTTATTACAGAGGCCTTGATTGAAAAAGTTGTAAATAAATGTAAAGAACATGATGGTGTCATCTTAGCTCAACCATCTACTGATACGGTTAAAAAAGTCATAGATGACCAAATATTAGAAACGTTGCCAAGAGAAACAATTTGGCGAGCTCAAACCCCCCAAGTGTTTTCTAAGTCTGCACTGCGTGAAGCCTTGGAATTAGCTGAAGCAGAAAATATTCATGGAACAGATGAAGCCTCGCTTTTAGAGCGCATAGGATATCAGGTGGGCTTTGTAGAAGGATCGTCTTTGAATATTAAGATTACCACAGAAGAAGATTGGATTTTCGCAGAAGCTATATTTAAACATTTAAATCATGATTAAAACTGGAATAGGATATGATGTCCACCAATTAGCTGAGGGTGAAAAACTTATTCTTGGTGGCGTGGAGATTCCCAGTGAAGTTGGATTAGTAGGGCATTCTGATGGTGATGCATTAATTCATTCGGTCATAGATGCATTACTCGGTGCTGCATCTATGGGGGATATTGGTCAGCTTTTTCCCAGCGAGGATGAACAATGGAAAGATGCGGATAGCTTTCATTTTCTTAGTATAACCGGAGAAAAGATGCGTTCAGCAAAATGTGAAATCAATCATATTGATTCCGTTATTATACTGCAAAAACCAAAGCTTACAGGGTTTATACCTGAAATGAAACATAAGATATCCGATACCCTTCAATTGGATGAATTACAAGTATCTGTAAAGGCAACCACCGCAGATTATTTAGGTTTTATTGGTGAAGGGAAAGGACTTGCTGTACAAACTATTGCGACAATTAATATATAATAACTGTGGCAATAATCACTCCATCATTTAGCAAGGTTAATATTGGTCTCAAGGTATTAAATCAACGAGATGATGGCTACCATAATATATATACAATTTTTCAAGAAATAGATTTTGGAGACTTAATAACGATTGAAAAAACTGATTTGGACTGTATTATTTTATCTAATGTGGATTGGATTCCAAGGGATGAATCCAATACTTGTTACAAGGCCTACAATGCATTAAAAAAAATTCATCCTGAACTTGGTGGAGTATCCATTAAAATAGATAAAAATATACCAACTGGCAGTGGATTGGGTGGTGGTTCTTCAAACGCAGGAGCTGTATTAAATGGAATTAATAAACTCTATAATTTGGGCCTTTCTTTTACTGAGCTTGAAAAGATCAGCGCAACTATAGGTGCAGATGTACCTTTTTTTATAAAAGGAAAAACTCAACTTGGTGAAGGGTTTGGTAATCAGCTGACTCCACTTGCTGATACAGTTGATGGAACTTTTTTATTGATAATGCCAACAATATCAATCAAGACAGAATGGGCTTATTCATCTGTTAAAAATAAATTGAATCCGAATGAGAATTTACCTAATTTTTCAGGCTTTTTTAATGGGGATTACACCTCACTTAAGTTTATTGAGAATGATTTTGAACGGATTGTGATTCCAGCATATCCGGAGATTGGCGCCATTAAGCAAAAACTGCTTGAAATGGGCGCCCGGTTTGCCAGTCTGTCGGGTAGTGGCTCGACTGTGTATGGGATTTTTGACGAAGACGCTTCTATTAAAGAAGCCGAGTTATTCTTCCGCCCATCACATCAAACTATTCTGGCCAAGCCTACTTAACTCTTCTCTTTACGAATCACAAATGAATTTCTCAATACACAAATAAGTATTGGGGCGTCGTCTAACGGTAGGACACCGGGTTTTGGTCCCGGCAGTCGGGGTTCGAGTCCCTGCGCCCCAGCAGATAAAACTAATTATGGACGAACATTTAAAAATATTTACAGGACGTAGTAACCCTATCCTTGCCCAGGGGATTGCAGAATCCTTAGGGAAAAAATTAGGGGATTTGACGATAAAAACATTCTCAGATGGTGAGTTGTGGATTAAGTTTGAAGAGAATATACGTGGCAGTGATGTATTCATCATACAGCCAACGAATAGTCCTGCGGATAACATAGTTGAGTTAATTCTTATTATTGATGCAGCTGTCCGCGCATCTGCAAATACAGTGACTGCAGTGATCCCATACTTTGGATATGGGCGCCAGGATAGAAAAGATACTCCCCGTGTACCTATTTCGTCAAGAGTTATGGTTGACTTAGTAACTGCGACTGGTGCGAATCGCATAATTACTATGGATCTTCATTCAACTCAGATTCAAGGATTTGCTACAATACCATTTGATCATTTATATAGTCGAATGGTATTGCTAGATGCAATAACAGAATTAGGATTAGATCCAAAAAATTCAGTTGTTCTTTCGCCTGATGTTGGTTCTGCACGAATGAGTCAGGCTTATGCGAAATACTTGGGAATGCACTTTGCATTGATCGATAAAAGACGATATGCACCAAATAAAGCACAAGTAATGCATCTTATTGGTGACCTAAAAAACAAAGATGTATTAATAATAGATGATATGATAGACACTGCAGGAACCACGGTCAATGCGGCAAATACAGCAATAGATAATGGAGCAAATGGAGTAATAGCTGTAGCAACCCATGCAATATTATCTGGGCCCGCAATTGATCAATTGAAAAATTCTGTAATTAAAAAATTAATTGTTACGGATACAGTGCTCATACCAGATAGTAAAAAATTGGATAATATGGAGATTGTAACTGTAGCAAACGTATTTGGAGAAGCGATTCGCCGAGTATATGAAGGTGAATCGGTCAGCGCACTGTTCGAATTTTAATTAAAGGTAAGAAAAATGGCATCGTATTATAAACTGCTTCTTGAAGAGAGGCCGGGCACCGGAACTGGTACGGCAAGAGAAATGAGAAGAAAAGGAAAGATTCCAGCAAATTATTACTATCAAGGTGAAGCAAATCAAAATTTGGCCATTGATAAAAAAACATTCAATCAAGCAATTAATTCTGGACAACATGTATTCGAAATTGATTTAAATGGAAAAACTATTTATGTTATGATCAAGGATGCTCAGTATCACCCTGTTTTAGAAGAAGTCATTCATGTGGATTTAATGCGTGTTCGTCGGACTGAAAAAATGACTTTTTCAATTCCCATTCTTCTGGAAGGTGAGGCCGTTGGCGTAAGTGAAGGTGGAATAATAACTCATGTGACGACATCTATTGAAATTGAATGCTTGCCTACAGATGTACCAGAAAGTATAACACTAGATATTTCAGAATTAGAACTCCACAGTGCAATTACTGCAGCAGAATTACCATTATCAGAAGATGTGGTGTTGATTTCTCCAGAGGATACCACTATTGCGACTTGTAATCCACCTAAAGCTGAAGTTGAACCTGAGCCCGAAGAGATTGAAGGTGAAGAAGGTGAAGAAGGCGAAGAAGGCGAAGAAGGCGAAGAAGGCGAATCAGATGAATCTGCTGGTGAGGGCGAAGCAAAAAAACCTGAAAAAGGAAATACTTCAGAGGAATCATGATTGCCTTTATTGGGCTCGGAAATCCTGGTGATAAATATGCGAATACAAAACACAATGCAGGTTATTGGGTGTTAGACGAATTAGCTAATCGACAAAAATTAGGATTTAAACCTGGTAAGGGAGATTATGTTTTCGCACAGCATCAACGAAGAGAATTGTTGTTAGTTAAACCAACAACAGGAATGAATCTTAGTGGAGTTGCGGTAAAAGATATTGCCAATCGTTGGAATCTTTTACCTGCAGAAATATACATTATTTTGGATGATGTTGATTTACCATTGGGTTCAATCAGGATTAGGCCTAAAGGTGGTGATGGTTGTCATAGAGGGATGGAAAATATTATCTATCAACTAAGATTCAATAATTTTCCAAGGCTTCGATTAGGCGTAGCAACCGATGAAAATTTACGTCCCGCAGAAAAATTTGTTTTAAAACCATTTTGTAAAGACGATGAATTTGAAGCTGAAGCCATGGTAAAGCACGGAGCTGATGCATTGGAAAATCTTTTAGTTCATGGTTTAAATCATACTATGAACCATTTTAATTCATAATTAAGGAGTGATTGAACTTATGAATCCTAATTTTATTTTTATAATTGGAGCTGCTGTTTTAGCCATGCTCTATTCATTCTGGAAAACAGGTTGGATTAATAAACAGGATGAAGGAACAGAGAGAATGAAGTCAATTGGTTCAAGCATTGCAGATGGTGCGATGGCTTTTTTGAAAGCTGAATATCGCGTTCTTTCTATATTTGTTATTGCAGTAGCTGTTCTATTGGGTTTTGCAAATGCTGGCAGAGCTGATTCTAGTGCTTTAATTTCATTATCTTTTATAGTTGGAGCTATAACCTCAGGTCTTGCTGGATTCTTGGGGATGAAGGTAGCTACAAAGGCTAATAATAGAACAACTAATGCAGCGAGATCAAGTCTAGATTCCGCTTTGAATGTTGCTTTTACTGGTGGATCTGTTATGGGTATGAGCGTTGTTGGCTTAGGTGTCTTAGGCTTAGGTGGATTATTTATTTTTTACACAGGCTATTATGGCAAAGATGCCGCCTCGATGATAATTGTATTAAATGTTATTTCAGGATTTTCTTTGGGCGCTTCGTCCATAGCATTGTTTGCTCGCGTGGGTGGAGGTATTTATACCAAAGCAGCAGATGTCGGTGCTGATCTTGTAGGTAAAGTGGAAGCTGGAATTCCGGAAGACCACCCCTTGAATCCCGCCACTATCGCAGATAATGTTGGGGATAATGTTGGGGATGTGGCTGGCATGGGCGCAGATTTATTTGAATCATATGTTGGTTCAATTGTTGGTTCAATGGTTCTCGGGGCAAGTATTCTTGCCATGGGTGGATTTGATTTTAATTTTGTGCTCCTTCCTTTATTAATTGCATCTGCTGGAATTGTTGTTTCTATTATTGGAACTTTTATGGTTTCTGTTAAAGAAGGTGGTGATCCTCAAAAAGCATTAAATAGAGGTGAGTTTGGTAGCTCGATTATTATGGTGGCAGCAATTTATTTTTTAATCCAGGAGTTTTTACCAGCCGAGTTTGTGCAGGGAAGCGTAGTCTTTTATAGTATGGGAGTTTTCTATGCTACAATAATTGGCTTAGCGGCGGGTCTTGGAATTGGAATGATTACTGAGCATTATACTGGTACAGGGACATCTCCAGTTAAATCAATAACAGATCAATCTGTAACGGGAGCCGCAACAAATATCATTGCTGGATTAGGTGTTGGAATGCAATCTACAGCAATTCCAATTCTGATTATTGCATCCGCTATAATAGGTGCTTACCATTTTGCGGGTCTTTACGGTATTGCCATGGCGGCTTTGGGTATGCTGGCAAATACAGGAATCCAATTGGCTGTTGATGCTTATGGGCCAATATCAGATAATGCAGGCGGCATTGCAGAAATGGCTGAATTACCTGTGGAAGTTCGTGAACGCACTGATAAGCTGGATGCTGTTGGAAACACAACTGCGGCCATTGGAAAAGGATTTGCCATTGGGTCTGCTGCTCTAACAGCCCTTGCATTATTTGCGGCATTTAGAACAACAGTATTTAATGTCCGTTATAAAGAACTAATTGACTCGGGGATGGAGCATGTTGCTGCAAAATCACAAGCGGTTGTCTCTATAGATATTTCCAATGCTTGGGTGATGGCTGGTTTGTTTGTGGGTGGTATGTTGCCCTTCTTGTTCTCATCCATGGCCATGGGTGCTGTGGGCCGAGCAGCAATGGCCATGATCGAAGAAGTTCGCCGCCAGTTTAGAGATATTCCTGAATTAAAGGCAGCTTTAGGGATCTTAAATAAAGGGGATGAATCATCATGGTCAGAGGATGATCGTGCTGTTTATGAACTAGGGCTAACCAAAGCCGAGCATGGGAAATGTGTTGAAATTTCAACACAATCAGCCATTAAAGAAATGGTTTTACCTGGGCTCGTGGCGGTCATCTCTCCAGTCGTAGTAGGCTTTATATTTGGCCCTGAAACATTGGGGGGTCTTTTAGCCGGAGTTACTGTGTGCGGTGTACTTATGGCTATCTTTCAATCCAACGCTGGTGGCGCATGGGATAATGCGAAGAAAATGATTGAAGAAGGAGTCGAAATAAATGGTCAATCAGTTGGAAAAGGGTCAGAAGCACATAAAGCAGCTGTTGTTGGCGATACAGTTGGAGATCCTTTTAAGGATACTTCAGGCCCATCACTAAATATTTTAATTAAACTTATGTCTGTGGTGTCATTGGTGATTGCACCATTGATCGCTTAAGAATTAAGGAGTTTTACATGAGATACTACGAAAGTCTATACATTGTAAATCCAAACTACGAGAATGATCGTCTTGATGAAGTAATGAAGATGGTTGCTGATAAATTAGGTGAATATAAATTTTCAATTATAAATCATCGCAGTTGGGGTAAAAAACGATTAGCATATTCAATTGAAAAACATAAATACGGTTCATTTATTTTGCTTCATTTTGAAACAGAATCAGTAGGTAATCTGAATCGTTTTGAACGGTTTATGGTGTTACAAAAACAAATTTTACGGAATCAAACAATTTGTCTAGATACAAAACCTGAAATGAAAACAGAAGAAAAACAGGTTAATGAATCAACCGTAAATGAGGAGAAAGAATCAACGACTAAAAGAACAAAAGACGTAACTGAAGACGTAAC
>Ga0315338_1002613_pt1 | contig 17354 bp, 14 predicted proteins | sample ASW8metaG_FD_204518 | JGI IMG/M metagenome (GOLD analysis project Ga0315338, IMG submission 204518) | Ammonia-oxidizing marine archaeal communities from Monterey Bay, California, United States - ASW #8 | ecosystem: Environmental > Aquatic > Marine > Coastal | place: USA: California | collected... | reverse complement strand
ATCGTCGTTCTGGCAGTGATGAACGGCTTCGAGAAGGAAGTAAAATCGCGGATCGTCGGTACGAACGCCCACGCCTTCGTCTTGAAGTGGGGAAGGGACGGGATTACCGATCCGGATCGCGCTCTCGCCCTTTGTCTCGAGCACCCGGAAGTAGAAGCTGTTGCACCCTTCCTCTACGGAAAGGTCCTGGTCAGCGCGAATGAATACTCCGACGGCGTGGCGGTCAAAGGAATCGATCTCGCGATGGAGTCGGAAGTGACGGAGTTTCGTAATTTCGTCGAGGGGGCGCCGGACAGGGAGCTTTCGCTCGATCCCGACGAAGAGGGGCTGCCTGGAATCGTTCTTGGTAGGCACGTGGCCGAGAATCTTCGGGTCGCCTTCGGAGAAACCGTTCAACTCCTCTCACCGCTTGCCTCGACGAAATCGCCCTTCGGCTACGTGCCCAAGGTTCGCAACTTTCGCGTCGTTGGTATCTTCCGCTCGGGCATGTACGAGTACGACTCCTCCCTTGCCTTCATTGGCATACCCGAAGCTCAGTCGTTCTATGGACTGAAGGGTGCGATCAACGGGATCGAACTGAAGGTCACGGATATGGACCGTGCGCCCGAGGTCTCTCAGGAGCTCTTGGTTATGTTTGGCGACTATCCCTATCGTGTCCGCGATTGGATCGAGATGAACGAGAATCTCTTTGCCTGGATGCAGACGGAGAAGATCGTCATGTTCGTCATTCTCGGGCTCATCGTACTCGTGGCCGCCTTCAACATCACCGGAGCGCTCATCATGCTTGTGATGGAGAAGAAGCGGGATATCGGGATTCTCCGTTCGCTCGGGGCGACCTCCAAGGAGATAGCGACCATTTTCGTGCTTGAAGGGGGAGTGATCGGTTTCGTCGGCATGGCGCTCGGAACGATCGGGGGGCTCTCTCTCTGCTACATCCTCGATCGCTATCAAATCATCGAACTCCCAGCGGATGTCTACTTTATCGATACGTTACCGATCGACGTTCAGCCCCTCGATATCGTCGCCGTGCTGACCGTCGTGATTCTGATCTCCTTCGTCGCCACGCTCTACCCAGCCTGGAAAGCAGCGCGGCTCGATCCAGTCGAGGCCATACGCCATGACGGTTGAGGCAAGGGCAGGAGAGGACAAGCGCCCACTCCTAGTCGCCCGCGGAATCGAGCGTGAGTACGTCGGCATCCGCGAGACGCTTCGGATTCTCCGCGGCGTCGATTTTAACGTTCGGGCTGGGGAGGTGATTGCGATCACCGGTGCTTCCGGTTCTGGGAAGAGCACCCTGCTCCACGTCCTCGGAACGCTTGACCGACCCACTCGCGGGACCGTCGAATTCGATGGACAGGACCTCTTTGCGATGTCCGAAGCTGCTACCGCGCGTTTCCGGAATCGCAATCTCGGATTCGTCTTCCAGTTTCATCACCTCATGCCCGAGTTCACCGCACTCGAGAACGTCATGATGCCGGGTTTGATCGCCCGTCGTTCTCCCCAGGAGGCGAAGGGGCGCGCCCTGGAGCTCCTGTCCGAAGTCGGGTTGACCGACCGAATCGAGCACAAACCTGAAGAGTTGTCGGGAGGAGAGCAGCAAAGGGTGGCTTTGGCGCGGGCGCTCTACGCTAATCCGCGTGTTGTTCTCGCCGACGAACCGTCAGGAAATCTCGACCCGCGATCGGCCCGCCAACTGCACGAACTGATGTATACTCTCGCCCGACGACACAATCAGGCCTGGGTCGTCGTCACCCACAATGAAGACTTGGCAAAACTGGCCGATACTAGATGCAGGATCAAGGACGGGATCCTCGAGCTTTCTGATTCGGCCGAGACGGTATAAACCGGAGAAATTCAGGGATGAAGTGTCAGCGGTGCCACGACGCCGAATCGACGATCCACTTCAAAGAAGTGGCGGATGGAAATCTGCGTGAGATTCACCTCTGCGAGCCCTGCGCCGCCGACAAAGGGTTTCACGTTGCGGTCGAACACAACAAGTTGTCGATTGCCACTCAGTTCATTTGGATGGCCGAGAATCTCTTTCCGGAGAGCTCCGCGAAGATCGGCGCAGTTCAGTGCGAGTCGTGCGGGCTGCGTTACAGCCAATTCGCCCGACTTGGGCGGCTGGGATGTCCTTCCTGTTACAGGGCTTTTGAGCCACACCTCAACCAGATCCTGAGGCGAATTCACGGTTCGACCGAGCACAAAACCTCGGCATCAGCCCCAATGACGCATCCGGGAGGCGGAGTTCAGATAGTCCCACCTCCAGTGGAACGGACCGTCGATCCCCTCATCGAATTGCGGAAGAAACTGACCGAAGCTATCGAAAAAGAAGAGTACGAACTCGCCGCGCAGCTCCGCGACGAGATCCGAGAGCTCCAGAATCCAACGGGATCCTCTTCCAGCGACACCGGGCCGGGCCCACTTACCTCGGAGGACGCGTGAATCCGATCGCCGAAATGGTCCAGGGGCCCGTTGGATGGCTCCGAAATCAAGGGCCGGAGGGGGATCGCATCCTCTCTACGCGAATCCGCCTGGCACGAAATGTCGTTGGGACGCGGTTTTGTGGGCGGGCAATCGACGCCGAATTGGCAGCTCTCGGGGACCAAATCGAGCACTCCTCCCTTTTACTTCCGGAGTTTGCCGAAGGATCAGCGGTTCAAATCTCGAAATTACCAATTCTCGACCGCCAGTTTCTCCTCGAGCGACATCTAATCAGTCACGATCTTACTGCCGAGGTGGGAAGCCGTGGTCTGGTCTGGGCCAGGGATGAGTCCCGTTCGGTCATGATCAACGAAGAGGATCATGTCCGGATCCAAGTGCTCATGCCGGGGTTTCAGGTCGAGACGGCGTACGCGGCGGCTCGTGAGGTCGACGAGAAGTTGCGGGTGAATCTCCCGTTTGCTTACGACGAGTCGCTCGGGTACCTGACCGCGTGCCCGACGAACGTGGGGACGGGTCTCCGGGCCTCGGTCCTCATCCACTTGCCAGCTCTGGTCCTGACCCAGCGGATCAAGAAGATCCTGAAGGGCGTGACCCAGGTGGGGCTGACCGTGCGAGGGTTCTACGGAGAAGGTACCGAAGTGATGGGGAACTTCTTCCAGGTCTCGAATCAGGTGACGCTCGGAGAGACTGAGGCAGAGACCCTGAAGAAGCTGGACCGAGTTGTGAGGCAGATTCTGGATTGGGAGAAGAAAGCCGAGAACACTCTGCTCAGCGACGCTGAGCTGCAAATCGAGGACAAGATCCTTCGCGCCCTTGGGACGTTGAAGTATTCACGGCTGCTCGGCTCGGGGGAAGTGATCGGACTCTTGTCCGCCGCTCGATTCGGGTCCACTCTGGGGATGAAGAATGTGCCGCCGGTTCCGGTTCTCAATGATGTGCTGCTCCGTTGCCAGCCTGCACATCTCCAGCGGCTGGCCGGGCGAGAAATGGTTGCGGAGGAGCGAAACGCCTTTCGGGCCGAATGGATTCAGAAGAACCTCGGGGTGTCGGACGTGCCCCGACGGGAAGTCTAGAGCGTAGGTAGGACGGATTTGAAACGGTGAAGTGAATCGTCGCCGCCGGGGACGAAGACAGGTTTCGATCGACATGAGGAGCAAGTGATGCACGACAAGTTTACCGAGCGAGTCCGCAAAGTCATCTTTTTGGCACGGGAAGAAGCCAGCCGGCTGCAACACGACTCGATCGGCACCGAACATCTGTTGCTCGGTCTGCTCCGAGAGGGGGAGGGGATTGCTGCGACGGTTCTCTCCAATCTGGGGCTCGACCTCGATGCGATCCGGCATGCCGTCGAGAGCATGGTTGCGCAGACCGGCGGAACCTTGACGATCGGTGAGATTCCGTTCACCTCCAACGCCAAACGTGTTCTCGAGCTCTCCGTCGATGAAGCTCGGCAACTTGGTCACAACTATGTGGGGACGGAGCATCTTCTCCTCGGGCTCATCCGCGAAGGCGAGGGCGTGGCCGCGAAGGTTCTCGTCGACATGGGCGTCGATCGGAAAAAGGTTCGCGACGAGACCCTCAAGCTCCTGGGCGGGCATCCTCAACAACAGCAGGCCGAAGGCGAAGAGCGGGCCGATACACCATCCCTCAATCAATTTGGGCGCGATCTGACGACCCTCGCTCGGGAGGGTAAGCTCGATCCGATCTTCGGTCGCGAAGCCGAGATCGAACGTGTCGTGCAGATTCTTTGTCGACGGAAGAAGAACAATCCGATTCTCATCGGAGAACCCGGGGTGGGCAAGACGGCCATTGCCGAGGGCCTGGCTCAACGGATCGTCGAGGGTAAGGTCCCCGAACTCCTGCGAAACCATCGCCTCATCACTCTCGATCTCGCTTCGGTGGTCGCCGGGACGAAGTACCGGGGTCAGTTCGAAGAACGCCTCAAGAACATCATGAACGAGATTCGGGATTCGGCCGACACGATCATCTTTATCGATGAGCTTCACACCATCGTCGGAGCCGGTGGTGCTGAAGGTGCGATCGATGCCTCGAATATGCTGAAGCCCGCCCTGGCTCGTGGGGAGCTGCAATGCATCGGAGCGACGACGCTCGACGAGTACCGGAAGTACATCGAAAAAGACGGAGCGCTCGAACGACGTTTCCAGAACGTCATGGTCGACCCACCCAGTCTGATGACGACGGTACAGATCCTGCGCGGACTCCGGGATAAGTACGAGGCTCATCACCGCATTCACTACACGGACGAGGCCCTTGGGGCTGCGGTCAAGCTATCTGACCGTTTCATCGCCGACCGCTATCTGCCAGACAAGGCCATTGACGTGATTGACGAAGCTGGGGCCCGGGCCCGGCTCTCCGTCTCGACTCTCCCGACCGAGCTACGCGATCTCGATGTTCAGATCGAAAAGGTCGCTGCGGAAAAAGAAGCCTGCATTCGAGGTCAGGAATTCGAGAAGGCGGCATCCTTCCGTGATAAGGAGAAGGAGCTCCGGCAGGAATACTACCGGATGAAAAAGGACTGGAACGAGACCAAGTCGATTCGCCGGATCGAGGTGACGGACGAGGACATCGCTCAGGTTATCTCCGCTATGACGAAGATTCCAGTCACGCGACTCGAAGAGAAGGAGCAGGAGAAGCTCCTGCGTATGGAAGAAGCTCTCTCGAAGCACGTCATCGGACAGGGAGAGGCCGTCTCGGCGATCTCTCGTGCGGTGCGGCGGAATCGGGCTGGGCTCCGCGATCCAGATCGTCCCATTGGGACCTTCGTCTTCCTCGGACCAACGGGTGTAGGGAAGACCGAGCTGGCGCGGGTTATCGCGAGGTTCCTCTTCGACGATCCCGATTCACTCGTCCGGATCGACATGTCCGAGTACATGGAAAAATTCTCCGTCAGCCGCCTGGTCGGGGCGCCTCCTGGCTACGTCGGTTACGAAGAGGGCGGTCAGCTGACCGAGCGGGTCCGCCGCAAGCCTTATTCTGTGGTTCTCCTCGACGAGATCGAGAAGGCCCATCCGGATGTCTTCAACATCCTGCTCCAGGTCTTCGAGGATGGAACCCTGACCGACTCGATGAAGCGTAAGGTCAGCTTCAAGAACACGGTTATCATACTGACCTCGAACATCGGGGCCCGCCAGATTCGTGGGAAGGGCAAGCTTGGCTTCGGGAAGACCGACCATGAAGTCCAGTACGACTCGATGAAGGATGTCGTCATGGATGAGGTCAAAAAAGTCTTCAATCCCGAGTTCCTCAACCGGATCGATGACATTATCGTGTTCCGTTCGCTCGAACGGGAGCATATCGAGGAAATTGTAAAAATCCTCCTCGATCAGGTTAATGAGCGGATCACGGAACAAGAAATGAAAATGACGGTAACACCTGGTGCACTGTCACTTTTGATCGATAACGGATACGATCCCGACTTGGGAGCGAGACCGCTCCGTCGAGCCATCCAAAAGATGGTCGAAGATCCGCTTGCCGAGATGGTGCTCAAAGGTAAGATTAAGGCGGGTTCAGAGTTTCGGGTCGAGAAGAAGGGTGACGAGATCGTGATCGAGCAGGTCGCGGTCGAAGAACGGGCACCGGAGGTGTCCCAACAGGAGTAGCAGGAAGCTGACAGATTCGACGAAGACGAGCCGAGGGAAACGGATGAAAAGAGCCCTCCTTGGGTTCCTCTTCGTCGCCAGCCTCGGCCTTACGGTTCCCGCCCAGGCCCAGCTCACGTCGCCCCTCCGGGTGGACCAGGATCGAGATCCGCGCTGGGATCTGCCGCTCGAGACGCTCCGATTTGAGGGGCATGCCCGGGCCGAGTCCCTTCTCATTCTCAAGTCCTCGGGCCTCGAATTCGGCCATCGGGTCAGCAAGACCCAGCTCCGGAATGCTTTTAAGTCCCTCTATGCGCTTGGCCTCTTTTCTGATTTCTACGCAGAGGACCTCACCCCAGCCGAAGGTGCGACCGGACGGGCCCTCACGTTCTATTTCTTCGAGAACCCCCGGATCACGGAGCTGAGCTGGGAGGGATATGATCATATCGGCGAGGAGGATCTGGAGGCCGAGATCGATCTCCGGGTTGGGGACCTGCTCACGCGGCGCAAGCTCTTTCACGGCGAGAAGGCACTCCAAAAGGCATATGAGGACGAGGGTTTCGCCTCCGCCCAGATCCAGGGGCAGGTGCGTCCCTCCGCCGACCCGTCCGAAGTCGGGCTGAACTTTCTCGTCATGGAGGGCAAGCGGGTCAAGATCGATGCCGTCGAGTTCGTCGGGAACAACGCCTATTCCGATGATGACCTGGAGGGAAAGATTGAGCTGAAGCCCAACTCTCTCTTTCGAAGAAAGCGTTACACGGCCGAGCGGCTTCGGACCGACAAAGAGAAGCTCGTCGTCTTCTATCAGAATCACGGATTCAAAGATGCCAGCCTGACGGGTACTGAGGTGCTCTTCTCCGAGGATCAAGGAGAGGTCACCCTTCAGTTCGCGATCGATGAAGGGCCGCTCTACCAGTTTGGAGAGGTCATTTGGGTCGGGAACGAGGCCGTACCGACCGAAGCTCTCGATCTCGTCTCTCCGATTCGACGCGGTGAGCCCTTCAGTCAGGAAAAGATCGACGAGACGACCGCCGAAGCCTACAGCCTCTACACGGAGGAAGGTTACCTCCTCGAACTTCAGGTCATTCCAACGGTCGCGATCGACGCCGACACCGTGCACGTCAGCTTCCAGATTCAGGAGGGAAATCCCTCCACTGTCAGTCAGATCAAGATCGTCGGAAACACCCGGACGAAAGAGCGGGTCATCCGGCGGGAACTCACCTTGGTCCCGGGGCGTCTTCTCAGGCGCTCTGTCCTGATGAGGAGCCATCGGGATGTGTTCGCACTGGGCTACTTCGAGGATGTCGGGGTCGACTACAACCCATCCGGTGATGGGTCGAGCATCGACGTGGTACTCAACGTCAAAGAGAAGAGCTCGGGGACGGCCACAGCGGGGGCAGGGTTCTCCAGCGAGACGGGGATTACGGGATTCCTAGAGTTTGGCCACAACAATCTCTTTGGGACGGGCAAGTCGCTCAACTTGCACCTCGAGAGAGGATCGAGACGAAAGACCTACGATATCTCCTTCACGGAACCCTGGGCGTTCAACACGCCCACGTCGGTGGGCTTTCACGTTTTCAACTCGGTTCGGGATCTCGACTTCTATGACGAGCGCAGACGCGGATTCTCGATCAACCTGGGCCGCCCCTGGTTTTTTCGGGTTCCGGACTACACTCGCGCCTTTGCCAGCTACACCCTCGAGGATCTCGATTTCCGGGACTTCGACGGGTTGGACTCAGCCAGTGAGGAGTTTCTGAAGGAGTCGAATGGAACGGTTTCCCGACTGACCTTCTCGATGGCCCGGAACAGCACGAATTCACCTTTCTATCCCACGGCCGGAAGTCGTACGACCGTACGGACGGAGTTTGCCGGTGGTCTGCTCGGCGGAGAGACCGACTACATCAAACCGACTCTCGACCATCGAAACTACTTCGTCCCGTTTGGAAAGCCGACCGTCATGCTCCGCCATCGAGTCGGTTATCTGACCGGGTATGGTGGAGGGGCGAGCGTTCCGGGGAACGAGACGTTCCGACTCGGCGGGACGAGAAGCGACTATCTCCGTGGGTACGATGATTGGTATGTCGTCCCCGAAGACAACGTTCGACCCGGAACGTCCGGGAACGAAGTCCGGTTCCCCGGTGGGAGGGTCATGTACACCCTGACCGCCGAATACCAGTTTCCCATCGTCAACCCGGTTCAGGGCCTGTTTTTCTTCGATGCGGGTAACACCTGGAATGCCTGGCGCGATTTTTCGTTCTCCAGCCTGCAAAAGGGTGTGGGGGCTGGAATCCGTTTGGAGATTCCCCTTCTGGGTAATGTCGGTTTCGACTACGCCTACGGAATCGACCGGGGCAAGTGGCAACCCCATCTCATCATTGGTTCCGCGTTTTAGAGGAGCATCTCATGTCGACCTGGCCCCGAACTTCTGTCCGCATCCTGAGAACGGGCAGCTCGATTCGCCTTCCGCTGGCGCTCCCACGCCTTGGCCGTGTCTGGCTCATGTTGGGATTGGCCGTCCTCGCCGTCTCAGGCCTGACCAGGAGTGCTCTGGCCCAATCTGACGTGCGGATCGCCTATGTCAACTCGGAGAGGATCCTCAGCGAGTACTCGAGGCTGGCCGATGCCGAAGCGGCCTATCGTAAGGATGTCGATGACTGGAACCGGGAAGCTCAGGCTCGGAAGCGTGAAATCGAGCGTCTCGAAGTCGAACTCGATCAGCAGGAACCCATGCTCAGTGACGAGAAGGGTCGAGAGAAGCGTCAGGACTACGTCAAGAAGGTCGGTGACTACGAGAAGTTCGTCCAGAGTATCTGGGGACCGAACGGGAAGGTCACGCAGCGAAACGAGGAGATCCTTCGTCCAGTGATTACGAGGGTTCAGGAGATCCTGACCCAGATCGCCGAGGACGAGGGCTACAGCCTGATCTTGGATGCGGCAGATGGCAATATCCTGTATGCTGATCCATCGCTAGATCTGACCGAACAGGTCTTGAGTCTCTTGAACACTCAATAGCCTGTTGGACAATCACTTACGGCTGGGCCTTCAAGTCCTGCCAGGTAGGGGAATGTAGTAGGATGCAGTTGACGCTCGGGCAGCTCGCCGAAAAGGTAGGCGCCCAGCTCCAGGGAGACGGTGACGTCGAGATACGTGGCGTGGCCGGAATCCGGGAGGCTCAGGAAGGCGATATCACATTCCTGGCCAACCCCAAGTATCAGCCTTACCTCTACGACACCCAGGCGAGTGCCGTCATTGCGGCTTCGGGGGTTGATATTCCTGGGTTGCCGTCCCTCCGGACCCCGGATCCCTCGGGGGTCTACGTCAAGGTCCTGCGGATCTTCGGTCGTGAGCTCGATCGGCCGGCTCCCGGTATCGACTCCAGTGCGGTAGTGTCCTCGTCCGCACGAATCGGTAAGAGCGTTGCGATTGGAGCTCATGTCGTTATCTGCGACGGCGTCACCGTCGGCGACGGAACCGTCATCATGGCGGGGAGCTACCTTGGACATCGTTCCGAGGTCGGAGAGGACTGTTGGCTCTACCCCAATGTTGTCGTTCGCGAAGAAATCGAGATCGGCGCCCGGTGCATCCTCCACTCGGGCGTGGTCGTCGGATCGGACGGATTTGGATTTGCTCCAGGGGGAACAGGGCACGAGAAGATTCCCCAGATCGGTCGCGTCGTGATCGAAGATGACGTCGAGATCGGAGCGAACAGTGCCATAGACCGGGCGACCACGGGAACGACCCGGGTCGGCCGGGGAACGAAAATCGACAACTTGGTTCACATCGCCCACAACGTCGAGATTGGCCAACACTCCATTCTCTGCGCTCAAGCCGGAATCTCCGGCAGTACCCGGCTCGGACGCGGTGTCGTTCTGGCAGGGCAAGCTGGATTAGTCGGGCATATCGAGGTCGGGGATGGTGCGAAAGTTGGAGCCCAAGGGGGAGTGACCAAGTCGATCGATGCGGGGGATAGCGTCTCGGGCTATCCGGCCATGAACCATGCGCGTGCCCAACGCGTCTATGCGTCGATGCGAAACCTGCCCCAGGCCCTCCGAACTCTGCGAGAAATGGAACGACGGGTCGAAGAGCTCGAGAAGGCCCTCCAGGCAACTCAGATCGAAAGTTCGAACGCAGATCCAAGATAGGTCACTACGGAAAGTAACCGGCGAATTCGGAGCGGGGAAATGTCCACGAAAACTACGGAGCCGCCGACGACGGCGGTCAGCTTGATGCAACGAACCGTTGCGAAGGAAGTCTCGTTCACGGGAGTTGGCCTTCATACCGGCGAGAGAAACACCGTCACATTCAAACCGGCGGCGCCCGACAGTGGAGTGAGATTCGTTCGCACGGATCTTCCGAACGACCCCGCTATCGAGGTCATCCCCGAAAACGCTCGGGAAGACATCGATGCACTCCGTCGCACAATACTGCGGTCGGGCAGTGCCGAGGTTCACACGGTCGAGCATGTTCTCGGGACTCTGGCCGGACTCCAGATCGACAACGTCGACATCGAGGTCGACGGAATGGAAGTGCCGGAGCCCGAAGACGGCTCAGCCCGCGCTTGGGTCGAGACCCTCAGGAACGCCGGGACGACGGATCAGGAATTGCCCCGGCGTTACCTTACGATCAAAGAAACTCTCTCCGTCGTGGACGGCGAGGCTCAGTTGGTGGCGATTCCCCACGACGGGCTTCGGATCAGCTTCACCATCGTCTATGACAATGCTGTCGTGGGTACCCAACACATCAGTCTGGAGATCACCCCGGAGAGTTTTGCCACGGAAGTTGCCCCGGCCCGCACCTTTGCCCTCTTCGAGGACATCGAGAAGCTGCAAAAAGCTGGCATGATTCGCGGCGGAACTCTCGACAACGCGGTCGTCGTAAAAGGCGATGAAATCATGAACAAGGACGGACTCCGTTTTACTGACGAGTTCGTTCGCCACAAGGTTCTCGACCTTCTGGGGGATCTTTCCCTTCTCGGGCGCCCTCTCCGTGGCCATTTCATGTCGCTCAGGTCCGGACACAAGTCGAATGTCACTTTTGTCCGCAAGTTGTATGAATCGAACTGTGGTGCTGGACGCTACGAAAAGCTCCTCGACCAAACGCGATTCGATATCAACGAGATCACGAAGATCATGCCGCATCGGTATCCGCTCCTGCTCGTCGACCGAATTCTCCATCTTGAAGAGTACAAGCGCGTCATCGGTTTGAAGAACGTAACGATCAACGAGCCTTTCTTTACCGGTCACTTTCCAGGTCACCCCATCATGCCGGCGGTGCTGATTGTCGAAGCGATGGCCCAGGTCGGCGGTGTTCTTCTCCTCAATACGGTCGAAGATCCCGATTCGAAACTGGTCTACTTCATGGGTATCGACAACGCGAAGTTCCGGCGTCCGGTCCTTCCCGGAGATCAGCTTATCTTCGACCTGGAACTCGTTCGGCTGAGGCGACGGATGTGTAAGATGAATGCAAAAGCTTTTGTCCGTGGCCAATTGGTTGCCGAGGCAGAACTCAGCTCGACGATTGTGGATCGTTAGGCCCGAATGCACGTACTACTACGTTTGCTACGGGGTCCGCGACCGGGTCGAGCACGAAGAAAGGAGTTTGCCTAATTGGGGTGACTATAGACTCCACAGCCAGGATTGCTGAGGGGGCACAACTCGGAGCTGACGTCGAAGTCGGTCCCTGGTGCATCGTCGGACCGAAGGTCCGCCTGGGCGATCGCTGTCGGCTCGATTCCATGGTCAAGGTGACGGGCGATACCGAGATTGGCCAGGAGTGCCACCTCCATCACGGCGCAGTCGTGGGATCAGCGCCTCAGGATCTGAAGTGGGAGGGTGCCGAAGCTCCGGTTCGTGTCGGAGAGCGCACCGTCTTTCGCGAGTATTGCACGGTCAATTCTCCGACCGATACTGGTGAACTCACCGCCATCGGTAGCGATTGTCTGATCATGGCCTACGCGCACGTCGCTCATAACTGCCTGCTCGGAGATCATGTCATCCTCGCCAACTCGGTTAATCTGGCCGGACATGTCGAGATTGGTGACTATGCGATCATCGGTGGCGTAACGCCGGTCCACCAGTTTGTCAAAATTGGCTGCCATTCGATTATTGGTGGGGGATCCCGGGTGCCTGTGGACGTAGCCCCCTACATCAAGGCGGCTGGTTCACCATTGCGTGTTTTCGGACTCAATTCGGTTGGCTTACAACGACGGGGCTTCTCCGTAGAAGCTCAGGCTGCCCTGAAGAATGTGTACAAGATCTTCTTCCGATCGTCGGATGTGAAGGAAGACGCGCTGCAGCGCATGCGCAGCGAACTTCCCGATCTTCCCGAAGTGCGTACGTTCATCGAATTCGTCGAGTCCTCGGAGCGTGGACTCGCCCGCTAGAAGGGAGTGCCGAGATGAAAGATTCCCCCCTGTCCGTTGCCGTCCTCGGTTGCGGACACCTCGGAACGTTCCACGCCCGTCTCTACAAACGTCTTCCCGAGGCCAACCTCATCGGGGTGGTTGATTCGGATCCGGAGCGGGCCGGTCGCTTGGGACGCGAGCTCGACGTTCCGATCGCGTCCCGCTGGGAGGACCTTCCTTCTACTCCGCAGGCCGTTAGTGTGGCAACTCCAACGGTGACGCACGAGGCGGTAGCGAGCGAGTGTCTAGAAGCTGGACTTCACGTCCTCGTGGAAAAACCAATCACCGATTCGGTCGCGGCCGGTCGGCGGCTCGTCGAACTGGCCGCGAGGAGAAATCTTGTCCTGGCGGTTGGACATGTCGAGCGGTTCAGCCCGGCCTTCCAGAAGGCGCGCCCCTCGATCGGACAACCGCGCTTCATCGAATCGCATCGATTGGCGCCCTTCGTACCGCGTTCCCTCGACGTAGACGTCGTGCTCGATCTGATGATTCATGATCTTGATTTGACCCTTTCTCTCATCGACGCGGAGATCGAGTCACTCGATGCGGTCGGTGTGCCAGTCCTCACCGACGGCGCGGATATTGCCAATGCTCGAATACGTTTTGACAATGGTGCCGTCGCCAACTTGACGGCCAGTCGTGTGTCGCGTGACAAGAAACGTAAGATCCGCTTTTTCGGACGTCAGCAGTATCATTCCCTGGACTTGATGGAGGGAAAGGTCGAGAGAGTTCTTCTCGAGGAGATGGCCGGCGCTGCTCGCGAAGCTGCTCCTTTCGGAGTGGGCGCCCCGGCGGAACCCACGCCATTTCCACTCGAGACAGTCCTGCCATCGCCCTCTGAGCCGATGGATGCAGCGGCCGCTCTTCCCGAAAGTCTGACCGCCGAGCAGGGGTTGGCACTCCTCCAACACCTCGCCAGCCGTGGTCTCAGTGTGCAGTACGGGGATGTTCCCGTTCCGGGTGGCAATGCTCTCGAAGACGAGCTCCGGGATTTTCTCGGCGCGATTGCTGGGGCACCTCTGGCGGGCGCTTCGGGTCAGGACGGCCTGCGAAGTTTGGAAGTGGCGGAACGAATCCGAACGGAAGTGGGGGAGTCCCTCCGGCGTCTCGGAATCGACCCGACCGCATGAAACGAATCTTTCTCCTGGCCGGAGAATCCTCGGGAGACCTGCAGGGCGCCCTTCTCGCCGAACAGTTGCTCGAACGCGACCCGACTCTCGAGTTGGTTGGGGTCGGGGGCGACAAGATGGAGCAGGCCGGGGTCAAGTTGCTCCTGCGTAGCGAGGAGTTTGCGGTCATCGGTCTCTTCGAGGTCCTCGCCGTGCTCCCGAAGATCCTGGGTGCACTTCGAACGATCAAGCGCTCGTTCCGAGCTGATCCTCCCGACTTGTTCGTTCCGATCGATTATCCGGACTTCAACTTTCGTTTGCTCGGACCGGCCCGTCGCCTCGGGATTCCCATCATCTACTACATCGGGCCCCAGGTCTGGGCCTGGCGTTCGGGGAGAGTCGCCGAGTTGAAGCGACACGTCGAGCAGATGCTCGTGATCTTCCCTTTCGAAGAAGAATTCTATCGTGAGCACAACGTACCCGTGCAATGGGTCGGACATCCGCTCGTCGACCAGATTCCGGAAGAAGCCACCGTCCCAGCTCTGACCGGCCGGGAAAAACTGACCATTGCAGTTCTGCCGGGGAGTCGTCGTTCTGAGGTCTCGCGGCTCGGACCGGTTCTCGGTGAAACTCGGAGGATCTTCGATCAGCTCTGGCGGGCCGATCCCGCCCGCGAACCTATCGATTGGGTCTATGGCCAGGCGCCCGCCCTGAGCGAGTCTCCCGAACACTGGCTCGGAGAAGGACCCTGGCGGGTCTCCCCGGGTGTGGATGCCTTACGAGAAGCTGATCTCGCTCTCGTCGCCTCGGGTACGGCCACGCTCGAAGCGCTTCTTCGCAAGACTCCCAGTATTGTCGTCTACCGGGTCAATTCCTGGACCTATCACATCGCCAAGCGCGTTGTCCGGGTGCCCAATATCGCCATGGCCAATCTCGTGGCGGGGGAGACGCTCTTTCCTGAGTTCATCCAGGATGATGCTGAGCCGTCCCGAATCGCGGCCAAGGCGCTCGAGCTCATTCTGGATCCCCAGCCCCGGGATCACATTCACAGGGGATTGCAGGCGGCGCGAGAGAAACTCGGTCCTCCGGGTGCCGCCGGGCGGGCCGCTGACGCCATCGTCGCGCGGGTGTCGTCGTGATCGGGACCAGCCCGGGCCGCGTTCCAGCTCCACCGCGCCCGGAAACAGAACTCTCGAATCGTTGGACCTCTCAATGTGTCGGATGGTTGGGAGCCGCCTACCTCCGAACCTTCGGCCAGACCTGGCGAGTGCAGTGGGACCAGCATGAGGAGGTAGATCGTCTCGATCGGGAAGGGCTGCCCTACATCCATTCGGTCTGGCACGGGCACATCCTCCCCCTCATCTATACGCATCGCGACCGCGGTCTCGTCGTCCTCGTCAGCCAGTCGAAGGATGGAGAGTTCATCTCTCAGGTCATTCACCGCCTGGGCTACGGGACAGTGCGGGGTTCGACTTCGCGCGGCTCGCTCCGGGCCATGCTGGAGATGGCCCGGCTCGGCGAGCGCGGCCATCCCCTCGGAATCACTCCGGACGGTCCCCGCGGACCCCGCCACCAGATCCAGAAGGGTCTCCTCGTCATTGCTTCCCGCTCGGGGCTTCCGCTCGTTCCCCTCACGATCGGAGTGCGTGGCGCACGGGAGCTGAAGAGTTGGGATCGCTTCGAGGCCCCCTGGCCCTTCGCCCGTTTTCGCGTCGTTGCCGGGAAACCGATCTACGTCCCGTCCGGTCTTCCCATGTCTATTCTCGTCGACGAGTACGGTCCGATGTTTCAGCAGGCAATGGAGGCGGTCGAGACACGGGCTCTGGCCTGGAGGGACCGGACCGATGGGTAAGCCGATGCTCGTGTCGGTCTACGAAGTGGTCCTCACGATTGTCTTCGTTCTGGCCGCTCCCATCTGGATGTATCGCCGCTGGCATCATTTTGAAGAAATGCGGGAGCGCTTTGGAATTCTTCCGGCCCGGGCGACTGGGTGTGTCGACGCGATCGACGCATCGGGGAAGCCTCTCTGGTTTCACGCGGCGTCTCTTGGGGAGCTCGAGGCGGCAGCGAGTTTGATTGAAGGGGGCCTGGTTCCTCGCGGACGTCCGATCCATCTCACGGTGACCTCGACTTCAGCCCGAGCTCGGGCGACGGATCGTCTGGCCGGGCGGGCCTCGGTCAGCTATGCACCTCTAGATTTGCCCTGGATGGTCCGTCGGTTTCTCGATCGTGTGCAACCTCGCGCCCTCGTCATTCTCGAGACAGAGCTGTGGCCTGGCATGACGTGGGGATGCCAGGAGCGGGAGCTGCCGGTCTTCATTGCGAGCGGGCGTCTCGCAGATCGCAACTGGCGGAGGAGTCGGGCCCTCTCGTGGTTTCGGGGCCTCTGGGATCGATTCGAAGGCGTCGCCGTCCAGACCGAAACCGATCGTGAGCGATTCCTACAACTCGGGGCGAGTCGCGTCCGAGTCTGCGGTAACGTCAAGTATCGGGCTCGAGCCTCTCGACCCGAACGAGTGCCTCGAGCGAATCGGGAGCCAGCGTTGCTTTGGACCATCGGTTCACTCCGTCGGGGTGAGGAGCGGGTCCTCGAAGTCGCTCGTGAGTTAGCCGGAGAAGGGGTGCAGGTCGTGCTGGCCCCCCGCCACCTCCGCGAGATGGAACACTGGCGGGCGGTTCTGATGCAGCAAGGTTGGACGGTTCAGTTACGGAGTGAGGCTACCTCCCTCCGGCTCGAGTCCGACTCGGTTCGAGAGTGGCTTGCCGCGACCTCCGCGGGGTCGCCGGACAACCCCCACATCCTCCTCGTCGACTTACATGGTGAGTTGACGCAATGGTACGAGGTTGCCGACATCGCTTCGGTCGGCGGCTCCTGGGTCCCTCTCGGTGGACACAACCTGTTTGAGGCGGTTCGAGAAGGGTGCGCCGTTTCTTTTGGGCCGTACACGGAAGGCGTCAAAGACCTGGCGGAAGTACTGGTCGAAGAGCAGATCGGTTTCGTGGCCGAGCGGCCGGAAGATCTTATCGCCTGGATAAGGGCGGAGCGAGGGCGAGATAGGGAGAAAAGAGAACGGGCCGCCCACCACGCAACACGGAGGCTAGCCGGCGCGGTCGAACGAACCCGTTACTACTTTCAAGAGCTACGACCGGATCTCTTCAGTGGTCCCGAAGAGATCCCGGAAGAACAGATCTACTAGCCGTCGACCCAGTTCGCGAAGTTGACCGGAACACGCGTCTCGAAGGTTGTCTCGTTACCCGAGTTGGCTTCGCGAGCGTAGAACGTAATCACAGCGCTGGCGTGGATCTCTCCGCCCGACTGCAGGGCGATGAGAGGAGTCTGCATCTTGAGTCCGGCTGGGACGATGGTGAGAAAGCCCCGAAAGTTGGTGTTGATCGGGACGACCCAACCCAACATCCCACTGTAGGATTCGATTTCTTCGTCTGACTCGAAGACAACCGTGTACCGTTCGACCGTCATCGATCCGTACTTGCCGGCACGAACGTCGACGATCCCGTCGCGTGGGAGGTTTCTGATCTCGAGCTCGACTTCGTCTTCGATGACGTAGTCGTCGCCCGAGGGCACTTCATCCGCACCGAGGTTGTAAACGTCACTGGTCAACGCTTCACTGTTGTTGATCCAGGACACATACATATCGGAGCGTACGTTGTCGTCGCTACATCCACTCGCCATTACGAGCGCGAGGGTGAGGCCGAGGAAAATCCTGCGGGTGTTCATCGTGGAGAGTTTCCTCCGTCTAAAATATTGACCATGCCAATCCCCCAAATCCCCTTGGGGGC
>Ga0315338_1002610_pt1 | contig 17379 bp, 17 predicted proteins | sample ASW8metaG_FD_204518 | JGI IMG/M metagenome (GOLD analysis project Ga0315338, IMG submission 204518) | Ammonia-oxidizing marine archaeal communities from Monterey Bay, California, United States - ASW #8 | ecosystem: Environmental > Aquatic > Marine > Coastal | place: USA: California | collected... | reverse complement strand
GCTTATTTGCAATGGGAATTAGATGTTTGTTCTGGGTGTGAGTGATTGGTCTTAGACGAGTACCATGACCACCAGCAGTAATCAATGCTTTCATCTTCCTTGTTCCATACCTTCCTTACTTAATTTGTCAGCAATCGTATTATCATCTCTGGGTACATGCTGCAGACTCCAATTACTGTATTGGTACAATAGTGCAATCGCCTTTCGATGGAGTGGTCTCATTCGTTCATGTTTGACTTTATAATCCCCATTTACCTGTTTCACTACAAGTTCGCTGTCCGCATATATTTTAATATCTATAATATTTAATTCAAGTCCTAATTCAAGTCCTCTTATTAACGCTGAATATTCGGCCTCATTATTGGTAGCGTCATCTAGATATTCGGAGAATCGATATAGTTCTTCGTTATTTTCCCCTAAAAATACTCCACCAATACCAGCTGTCTTGGTATGTAAATCTGCTGCACCATCAGTAAATAGTGATGCAGCATTAATATTTTCATCATCATTGATTAGTTCATCTAGCACTTTCCGCGTATTTTCATCTACAGATTGCAGATTATCAGGCGTAATAATAGCACGTAATGCAGTTAATTGTTCTTTCGTAAGTATTTTCATGTTGTGCGGAAGTTACTGATTGGAATGGAAGGAGCAAATACCATTGGTTTCATGCCACTTCTATATCCATTAATGTTTCTTGGGCAACACCCAGTTCTAAATTATCCCCCAGTTTTATTGGTCCGACACCTTGCGGTGTTCCTGTAAAAATCAGATCGCCTTCTAGCAAGGGCATTTTAGCAGATAGATATTCAATTAACTTCGTGATAGGAAATACCATTTGGTCCATCTTCCCCAGCTGAACAATAATCTCATTACGTTTAAGCCAAAACTCTTTTTCCCATAGGCCATCTGTCTTCATCCTGAATTCTGAAACAACAGCAGACCCCTTGAATGATTTTGACAGGAACCATGGTAGCGATTGTTTTTTTAATGCATTCTGGAGATCACGATCAGTGAGATCCAATCCCAACGCTAGGCCAGCCACATGATTAATAGCTGTATTTTCATTAATAAATTCTCCCGACGTACCTATTAAAACTACAACTTCAAGCTCGTGGTGAATATTACGATCTCGAGGAATTATTATTTTTGCACCGGTGTGTAAACTAGTTAGTGACTTTTGAAAAAATATGGGATCATTATTTACAGCGGAACCCATTTCTTTCGCATGGGCTGGATAATTTCTACCTACTGCATAAATATTGCGTACTGGGATTTGATTATTAGCCAATACAACAGAAAAATTATCATTATTGTTAGGCATTGGTTCGATCTTTCATAGAAAGGGTTAATCTGAAATTAGCCACAGGATCGTCCTCAGTATCTTGGGATAGCATGGCAGTGATATTGATCGGTAAATTGATCCGTTCACCTTTATCCACCGCCTGCTGGACTGCATGATCAATTGCTGCACCATCCTTACAAATGAAAAGAACATCCTGTTCTGCTCTCTTAAAGAAATTTGCATGAAAATCTTTGAATATTAATACAACTTTTCGTTTTCTTTTGCGGATACTGTTTAATGTCAGTAACCCTCCCGTAAGATCTGCGCCAATTGTGAATACACCAATATACATTGATTGCACGTGATTACGTGTGCGCCAATTTAACGGGATTCGCAATGTACAATGTTCATCATCAAGATGGATGATCTTTGGACGACAATAACATATCACAGGTATTTGCCACCATGTTACCATCCGCAATTTCATGGATTCAAAAAAATAATTCATTTGGAAAGTTGTTTAACTGGAATGTTGATCAGATCGTTAAAAATATAGTTACCATCATCAGTAATGCGGCCGATAGTAGTTGATGGCACACCAGTAGTCATACAGATTCTTTCAAATTCAATCAGATCGTTTTCACATAAAGTTACCACTACCAATCCCTGGGTTTCACCAAATAACAGTTCATCATTGCGCATCTTTCTGGAAAGGTGTATTCGCGCACCTAGTCCACCAGATCCAATCAAAAGAGAGTTTGCGATTGCTACAGCTAATCCACCCCGACTAACGTTAACCGCTGAACGGATTAATCCAACTTCAATACCCTGTAAAATGACCTCCTGTAAACGGCATTCCATAACAATATCGATAGTCGATGGGTGTCCAACCTGCTTATTTTTGTGAATAATATCTGCATACATACTGCTGCCAGTTTCTCCACGCAAACTACCGATCATGGTGATAAAATCACCAGGTGTATTAAACCCTGGTATACAGCGAACTTTTCCCGCTCCGGCAGTTATCACATCAGCAATTGGATGTAACCAATTATTTTTGGTAATCATCTCACTCACATTCCGTAATTGGAAGGCAGTAGCAGCTTTTCTAGACCCAGAAACCAAATCATTTAAAAACCATCGATCCAAATCATTAGTCAAATCACCACCGTGAAATGCTTCAGCCAAATAAACTGGTTTTATACCTAAACAAACCAAATGACGCACCGCATTGGCAATTGTGATCATACTACTTACGCGCGGTTCCTGTGTATTAATATATGGATGATCATTTGCCGCTAAAACAAACGAACTATTTATAACAGTAAATGGTGTGATTCTTTGTTTTATTGGGGTGAATTTTATTGGTATAAGCTTCTGCTGTGCTTCGACCAGTTTTTTCAATACAAGTTTTAAATTTACCGGTTCTTTTACATGCATATTGGCACTAGAGTGATCTTTCCTGGGCGGTGTCTGTGGAATTATTGGCAATCGACTGTTATGAAGTTCATTAAATAGTTGGGCAGGGATCGTGCCGATCATATTTCCACGATAGCTAAATGTGATTTTATTTGAACCAGTAAATGATCCCAGGTTCTTCCACCTATTTTTTAACATATTTATTTTTTTAAGATCTGCTATCGGCACAGAAAAGAGGAATCCGGATATGCTTCTACTATTATAATCACCAAGCTGCCGCTTATTCGTTAAGATTAGGTCAATACCTAATTCCTGTTTAGCACATAACGAAAGAATACTGACGCCAAGCCCTCCTTGGTTAACAACTGTGACTGCGCTCAAATGTACCTCGTTCCAGACATCTAATAAGGTCACTTCTGCATCAGTGGCTGCTTTAAGATAGATCAAATTGTCACCAGGTACCGGTTTACGATGTTCACTATTAATCTTATCGCCAACCAGGAACTTTGCATTTGGGAAAGAGATTTTTAATTGCCCTTTACCCCCTTGCGCTGCACACTGCATCTTGGCCTTAGTCCTGATAATATTACTTTTCCCTTCCAGACCAATAATTAATTGACCATTTTCTGCACTACCTTGTCCATATCCCTTAATAATGCTATTTAGCGCTGGAAATGGATATTGAATCTGTATTGAGCCCATGACTGACTTGATGAATGTTAGCTCATCAGCATTTGGTCTCCGGCCCAGAACAGCAGTCACTTCTTCTATCAGCATATCAGGTTTATTGGATAAAATAGATCAATAGCTCATTGGTTTATACGCTATCAGGTTCCGCAATCATATATTACCGCGCTTAACAAGTATTTCCTGTATTCGATCCCATGAAAACCCCTTATTTCTCAAGGTATTCACAGCATTATTTTTTTCCTTTAGGTCAAGCGGCTTATTCAAAGGAACCCTTCGTTTTGCCAATAACTGATCCATCAAAGTATATTCAGGAAATTCATCATAAGTTTTTTTCAGTGTATGCTCTAAGATATCTGAATCCATACCATGAACACTGAATTCTGATCTCAAGGCCCTTGGACCAATAAGCTTTCTTCGGACCTTTTCGCGAGCAAACACCCGGGCAAATTTCTGGTCATCGACATACCCTTTTGTTTGCAGTATTTCCATGACAGCATAGATACCATCCTCATTAAAATTTTTTCTTTTCAAACGGCGAATCAATTCCGCTTTACTGCGCATTCTAAAGCTTAACAGATTTAATGCAACATCCAGTATTTTTTGTTGGGAATCAGCACCTAAAATTTCATCCAATTTCTGATCAGTTAATGTATCGCCAATATGGACTGGTATAGAAAATAAAACGTCTTCAGAAACACCGAAGACGCTGCCATCATCAAGAAATATACTGCGCCGATTTTTCCTGCGCTTTTGTACCTGGATATCTATGATCTTACGCTTTGCCATCCTCCGCAAAGCTGATTCCCATAAAGCCTTTTACTTGTTTAACTATATCAGATAACAGATCATGATTTTCTTCTAAAAATGCTTTCGTATTTTCCCTACCCTGACCAATTTTTTCGTCCTTATAAGCATACCAAGCCCCCATTTTCTGGACAATATCTCCTGTTACGGCCAGATCAAGGACATCTCCAATGTAGGAAATCCCCTGACCATACATAATGTCGAATTCAGCCATCTTAAATGGCGGTGCAACTTTATTTTTTACAACTTTTACCCGCACTCTATTACCAACAGGATCTGTACCATTTTTAATAGTAGTTATCCTGCGAATTTCTAATCTTTGGCTGGAATAGAATTTTAGCGCACGACCACCAGGAGTCGTTTCCGGGTTTCCAAACATAATACCTATCTTTTCACGGATCTGGTTAATAAATAATACACATGTATTCGACCTGCTAACCGTTCCTGTTAACTTTCGCAATGCCTGTGACATCAGCCTGGCCTGCAATCCCATGTGGGAATCTCCCATTTCTCCATCTAATTCTGCCTTTGGTACAAGTGCCGCAACTGAATCCAATACAATCACATCCAATGCACCGCTGCGAACTAATGTTTCCGTGATTTCTAATGCTTGTTCCCCAGTATCTGGCTGCGATACCAATAAATCCTCAGTGTTCACACCTAATGCTTTTGCATATTCTGGATCCAAGGCATGTTCTACATCCACAAATGCAGCATACCCGCTATTTTTTTGTGCTTCTGCAACTATATGCAAAGCTAAGGTTGTTTTACCACCTGATTCAGGACCATAAATCTCCACTATTCTTCCGCGAGGAACACCACCTACGCCTAGAGCTACGTCTAGTGATAAGCAGCCAGTGGATATTATATTCTCACCAATATTCGGCCTGTCACTGCCTAGACGCATAATGGATCCTTTACCAAACTGACGATCAATCTGTGTAATTGCCAGATCCAACGCTTTTTCTTTTTTAGATGTTGCTGCCATTCATCACTCCTTTTATGCTTTTGAAACTAAAAAATGGGTACCTAAAATAGTATATACTGCTCCTTTAGAAAAGAGTTGACTGCTCATTAAATTAATTCTAGAAATTTTCATCGGTAATTCCGCAAATGTTGTGTTTAGAAATTGAGTTACGTCTGGTGTATGTTTTTGCGGATATTTTATCCTGGCTAGTGTAACATGAGGTATAAACTTGCGTTCTTGTATTGGAAAACCCAACGGTTCCAGGCGTGCATTAATAGCTTCAACAAAATCATCTAGTTTATCTAATTCACCGGCGATCCCCACCCAAAGTGTCCGGGCCCGATCCGGTCTTGGAAAACAACCTGATCCAATTAATGATAGGGAAATGGTCGAGAATTCTTCAGTAACAATATTTAAAGTATTATTAAGATCGTCAACTGATGCTTCAGGAGTATGACCGATAAATTTCAGGCTAAGATGCATATTGCCATCCCTTACCCATTTTATTTCGGCACCTTTTGAATGAATCGTCGATTGCAGCATTTTTTTAATATTCACAATTTCTCTTGGTAGTGATACCGATATAAATGTGCGCAGTAAGGATTCAGCCATTCAGTAAATGTATCCTCACCATGTTGAGAGCCACTTGACTGCTTAATTGTTTGTTCAGTTTTCGATCAGTGAAAAATTTGAATTCCTTGGCCCACACTGTATCATTGTGAACCAATGTAATATATACAAGACCTACTGGTTTTTCCGCTGTACCTCCACCAGGTCCAGCTATCCCTGTCACTGCTATTGCCAGATCTGATCCAAAGAGATCTCGAACACCCTGTGCCATTTCAGTAGCCGTCTGTTTACTGACTGCGCCGAATTCCTGCAACGTGTTTTCCTGAACGCCAAGTGTTTTCATTTTCATATCATTGCTGTAAGAAACTACACCACCAAGATAGTATGTTGAGCTGCCAGGGACATTAGTAAAGCGGTGTCCGAGAAGCCCGCCGGTACATGATTCAGCGATAGAAATGGTATAGCCGCACTTAACCAGCATATCACCAACCGTTTCTTCCAAATTTACAATACCGGTTGCATATATATATTTATCTACCCTATCCCTTATCTTTTCTTCAATTTCAATTAATGAATTCTTTTTTGAGCACGTCAACCGTATGTCCACTCCTGTGAATTGAGGCAAGAATGCAACGGTTACAGGCCCGGTATTGTCTGTTACATCAACTAATTTTTCAGCTAAAACGGATTCCATGGCCCCGGTAGTTCTAAGTGTCCTCACATAAATTTTACTTTTCGTTTTATCAAGAATCCATGGTATGATTGTGTTTGACATCATATCTTTCATTTCACGGTGTACACCTGGCATAGCTAACACATCCATTCTATCATTATTCAAATGCAACCCCCTAGCAGAACCCGAATTATTTGGAATCACACTACCTTTATTCGGGCGGATAGCTTGATTTTTATTGATTTCGGGCATAACTCTGGCCCGTTTTACCATCCGTGCATTTAGAATATTCCAATAGTCTTCATCAAATACAGGTTGCACATCAAAATACTTAAACAGCGTTTTTTGGGTAATATCATCATGGGTTGGACCTAGACCACCGGTCATTAAAACGACTTTAATATCTTCAGGTACCTGGTCCAATGCAGCGGTAATATGATTGTATTGATCGCCAATGGTCACATGCCAAGTAATTTCTGCACCTACTTCCAGTACAGATTGGCCGATCCAAGTGCTATTTGTGTCTGTGGTGAAACCTGATAGCAATTCATTACCGATCGTGATTAAGCCAACATTCATACTAACAACCTACTAACACATTGGATCAAACACAGTGTCAGTAACCCCGCTAGCATATCATCCAGCATGACGCCCCACCCTTTAGGGAACTGCTCCAGTTGTCGAATCGGCCATGGTTTTAAAATATCCAAAAACCGGAACAAGATAAACGCTCCAGCGATATATAGCATACCATCTGGCAACATCAACAATCCTAACCACTGTCCTGCCATTTCGTCAATTACAACTCTGGATGGGTCCTTTTCACCGGTATGGTTAATAATAATATTTGTCGCAAATACACCAATTATAAATATCGTAATAATTAGAACAATAAAAACTAATGGATCGAGATATTGTAACCACAACCACCAGCCAATAACCGCCGCCAAACTCCCCCATGTGCCTGGTGCGATAGGCAAATGACCAATCTTAAAACATGTCGCCAACCATTCGGATAATTCTACACGCAGCAACAGCTATTCTCAGGAAATAAACTGCCGAATGACGGCCCGGTTTGTGTACAGGTATGCAAAACCGGTAAAAAGGGTAAATATAGTTACAGATAAGGTCAGGTAATAAATGAGTTGGTATTGTCTAGAAAATTGAAGGAAATCACCGATCCATGAAATAGGTAATGATACTGATCCAAGGTTGAGCAGGATAAAAATTATTATCAGTACCTGGGTCAATGTTTTCCGTTTTGCTATTTTACTTGTAATCATCACCATATTTTTCGATGACATGACCGTGCGCAGTCCAGTAACAAATACGTCTCTGAAAATAATTATGGCCACCATCCAGAAAGGAATCACATTCATCACAGCAAATGATATCAGTGCCGATAGTATCATTACTTTATCCGCTAAGGGGTCCAAAAACCGACCATAATCGGTAACCAGGTTATGTTTTCTAGCGTAATAACCGTCGTAAATATCTGTTAACATGGCGATCACAAAGATGCAGAGCGCCCAGGTTTTTGCGTAAGGATGGTCGTAAAATAGAAAAATAATAAAAAAAGGTGTCATTAAGATCCGCCCAACTGTTAGTATGTTTGGTAGATTCATATAATTGTTCTCCCTTCCATTGCTCTCATCAAGGTAGCATCATCGGTGTATTCCAACTCACTACCAACCGGTAGCCCACGGGCCAGCCGCGATACTTTGATATTTTTTTCACTTAATAACTTACTGATATATAGACAGGTCGTATCCCCTTCAATACTTGGATTGAGGGCTAATACTATCTCATCATCAAATTTCACCCGGGCCACTAATGAATCGATGTTCAAATCATCTGGTCCAATTCCATCCAATGGAGAAAGTACGCCACTCAGCACATGGTAGACGCCATTGAATCCACTTGTCCGTTCGAAAGCGTAAATATCCGACGGTACTTCTACTACACAGATTAAACTGTTATTCCGTTTTGGATCGCTGCAAATAATACAAGGATCATCCTCCGTTATACCACCACAGATCGAACAGCTAGATATATTTGACTTTACATCTTGGACTGCATCAGCCAGTGATTGGGCGTTTTCTTTAGAATCTTTCAGTATGTGAAACGCCATACGCTGGGCAGTCTTTTTACCTATCCCAGGAAATCGTGAAAATCTATCGATCAAACGGATAATGCTTTCAGGAAAAGATTTCATCACATTCCCGGCAGCTTAATATTACCCAGTATGTTACCCGTAACTGCATTCATGCGCTTTTGTGCTTTATCCTGCGATTTAATCACGGCCTGATTTACTGCAATCAAGATTAAGTCTTCAAGTAGGTCTAGTTCTTCGCGTTGAGCAGCAGGATCGATATTGATATCAAGTAATTTTTGATTACCATCCATTTTCACCTTGACCATGCCATCAGCAGCCACACCTTCCACCACAAGATCTTCTAGTGTTTCCTGCACTGCACTCATTTTCCTCTGCATTTGCTGGGCTTGTTTCATCATCTGAGACATTTTCTTTGGATTAATCATACGTTTATCCTAATAAAGTTTTTAGCGGAGTATTTCACCATCAAACAATTCTATGACCCGATCCACCACTAGATCAGATTTTGTACTTTTCGCCTGGTTCTGGGGGACACCATTCTTTGATATTTCTTCTGCAAGCTGCTTATCTTTTTCGACAGTAAAAAAATTTATTTTTATCTTCTGCTTCACGTGGTTAGCAGCCACATCTTCGATCATTTCCTTATTATTCTTGAGCAGGTCCAGATTAAAACGCGGCTGGTCCACCATGCCAACCTGTGCCTTTTTTCCAACAAATTCCAGGGGTATACAATGTTCCAAAACCATCCCGACTGAAGTACGTAGATTCGTTACACTGGTGATAATTTCTGGCCATTTACCTTTTAATTCTTCAATACTGAGTACAGCCTTATTTTTTGTTTTATTGTCTTTTTTAGGTTCGTTGACTTCGTTCTGGTTTGCAATCGGTCCATTATTGTTATCTAGTTTACCTGCCTTAACACTTTGAGCATCGGTACGCGTCTCTGTTTTTTCAGTTTTAATTTTTTTTTTCTGCGCTGGATCAGTTTGTGCAGAACCTACTGATTTCTGTGATGAATTCTTTAATAATTGTTCGATAGATACTGATTCGTCCATTTCCAATAGTTTTAAGCCCATCATTTCCAGCATAATGTAAGGTTGGCTGGCCCGCTTAATGCGTGTCTCAACATCTGTTATAACCTGGGTAATCCGTAATAAATCCCGCACATCCCAAGACGCGGCTGCAGCAATATATTGCTGCTTTAAATCATCGTTCATTTCCGCCGCTTTTAATCCGTCACTGATGGTGGAAAACATCAGATTACGCACATGTTTATTTAATCCGCTTAAAATATCCTCCACCGGGAGTCCCTGGTCGCGAATTTGTGCGAGTGTAGTAAGTAAACCTGCATTATCTCTATCTTTCATGGCGTCCGTAAAGCCGAAGTAGATATCATTAGGAATAAGACCCAGTACTTTTTCCACTTCTTCATAAACAATCTGATCACTGGAGAAGGCGATGACCTGGTCAAGAATACTTAATGCATCGCGCATGCTGCCTTCTGATTTTCTTGCTATAGCATCTACAGAGGCACTGTCCGACTGTAATTCTTCTTTGCTGATAATATTGTTTAATGTTTCCCTAATTACTTCGATAGTCAGGCGATGGAAATCGAATCGCTGACACCGGGAAATAATTGTGGCCGGTACTTTATGAATATCTGTAGTACACATAATGAATTTCCCATGAGCTGGCGGCTCTTCCAAGGTACGTAACAATGCGTTAAATGCAGGGTTTGTAAGCATGTGTACTTCATCGATAATAAAAATCTTATATGGAGCGTTCATGGGTGTGAACTTGATCAATTCCCGCAAATTGCGAATTTCTTCAATCCCGCGGTTAGAAGCACCATCGATCTCCAGTACATCCAGATTTCTACTTTCGGTTATCTCATTACAAACAGTACAGTCATTACAGGGCTCGCCATTCTTGGAATCCGAGCAATTCAATCCCTTGGCCAAAATACGGGCAGTGGTTGTTTTCCCCACTCCTCGCGGTCCGGTGAATATATAACCCTGGGCCACCCGTTCTTTTTTAAATGCATTAACAAGTGTTTGTGTTACGTGGGTCTGGCCCACCACATCATCAAAAGATTGTGGGCGATATTTTAAAGATAGAACTTGATAAGACATTACATCGTGCAATTAGTACTACAGAAATTACCTAAGTTTATAGTGGTCGTGCACCATAGATTGACATGCCCGGATGCCAGGTATACAAAAGTCGTTGGCTCAATTTCAGTGATCCATCGGCACATGAAAAAAAACACCTACCGCTGCTCCTTTCCAGGCCTGACGGGGTTGGGTGCGATTCCATTGCAATGGGTTGAAACGTCAACACCACGTGCTTGGTAAACCCAACGCGGAACAAGCCTCTCTATGGCGTTAAATCCTGCTATAGCGGATTGCAGGTTACAGGGCACCGCTACCTCCCCACCTAGCACGACCAAATTTTCAATAAACTTTTCAATCATCCAATTTAACAATAAATTGGCTGGTGGAGCCGAAGGGGATCGAACCCTCGACCTCAGCATTGCGAACGCTGCGCTCTCCCAACTGAGCTACGGCCCCGTTCATCGTAAAATTTACCAGAGTTTTATCTCAGGAAGCAAGCGTAGCAAGATTAACTTTAATAAAGTACAACTATCTTTATTTCTTCCAACTCATGCCAGTCCCAGAAATTAGAGCGTTCTAGTTTAATCACTCCATCACGAAAACTATAGCGCACCCGCTTTCGATACAGTGATTCTGTAAACCATTGGGAATTGGTACGTTTATAATAAATTGCCAAGAACGGTGGACTATCTTTGCTTAGATCCGGTATGGGTAAAGTACAAATGGCGTCATTGAATTCACCCTCTTCAGTGATGAATTCAACTTTGGTGAAATTATAAACGCGTTTGGTTAATGATTTATAATCAATGAATTTGTTGGTAGACTGCCCAATTAAAACACCAGTGACAAACCAAATTAAATAAAAGAGAAATAATTGATATTTTAGCTGATAGCCCCGAGATGGCCTTATCACTTCTTTTTACGACCGAAAAACCCCTTCTTTTTTTTCTTTTTATCATCATCTGCTGCTTCGGCCGGTGCTTTTCCTGCTTCTCCCGATTCCATTGTTTCTAACCGTTTCTCCCAGTTACTGGAATCATCGCCTGGACCTTCTGCTTCAGTTGCCGCCGCTGGAACCTCTGCTACTGGATGCGGCGTGTCAAAACGATGCTGCCATGCATCGCGTAACCGTTCCTGCCGACTTACAGACTTCTCCTTTAATTCCGATAACAAATTTGTTACTTCCTCATGAAAATCAGCTACGGTTGTATCCAGCCGCTGCACTAATTGCTGTGTAAGAGATTCACCATACTCATCACCAATTTGATCCAATAGCACTGCTACCTTCTCATTAACATATTTTTGTTGTTCAGTTAATTCCGGTACTTGTTCTTCTGAGTTAGGCTCAGGCATGTTTCCTCCCAAAATTTAGTCCTTTAATTTATCCATTTCTTCTGGAGTTAGTGCAAAAAATGTTTTTGGTGATGATATGATATTCACTGCTTGGTATGTTTCAGCGCCTGCTAACATTCCTAACACGGTACCAATGAATCGAAAGTGCCAAACCTGATCAATTCTTGGACGAGTTTGTTCATTCCATACTTCTGCTAAAATTACGCCGCCCAAACCAGAAAGCGTATATAAAATACCTTTGAGTTTTGGCAATTTCCTGATCTTTTTTCGATAAGTTATACTGGCCATGTCCCATATAGGTATTTTTTCAACTGATATGGGTGTCTGGATGGATAATTGTCGTTTTTCGACGCCGATCAATGCACCACGAATCTTCTTACCAGTGCGGTGTTTTATAATAATAAACTGGTCCGGTGGTATTGATTCCAGAATATTGACTGTTGTAAGATAAGTTAAATTTTGACTGATACCTGCACGATCACGATCAGTAATGGGCGGCTGGACATCCACATGGTGCTGCAGTTCAATGAATTCCTTCATAGTAAGTGATCTTCTGCGCACACTACGCTGACTGAAATCTATAAAGACAATTTGGATGACAATTTTATTTTTTCCCGCATCGTAAAACTGGGCACTATAGAAACCATCAATATCTGGGAAAATCCTGAAAAATACATTTTCTTCAGCATCAACTGTAAGCCCTACTTTCTTACTCAAGGGTATAATGTCAGGCGTCTGGGCGCTCAGTACGGCCAGGAACAATAAACAGGATAAGGAAAAAGTGAAATTACGATTCGATAATATCAATTATTTCGTCTAGTTCTGGGAATCTTTCCAGTTCTTTTTTTGAGAAAATTAATGTACCATTTTTGGTTACTTCGTAGACACCACCACTAGATGGAATAAGTGTCAACTCAGTCACGTTATTACCATATTTTTCAAGTAGATCAACGGCCATCCTGGACGCTCTAGGTAAATAGTTTCAAGCGTTACAGTATTCAATAGATAATTTCATATCATGCTCCTAAAAATGGGGTTAACCAATATATCGCAAACACAGCCATTAGTCCTGCAAGTATTAAAAGAAAAAAAGCTGCCTTTTTAAATCCACCACCACCAGTGTCATACCTGTATACGGTTTTGGGATCAGCGTCATTCACTAGAAATTGAATGAGGTTTCTATCGTAGTTTGAACTACTGGTTCCAGTTTACCGGTGCCATCATCGTTCAACGCACCCGTGTAGCGGTAGAATTGACGATAATCCATAATTACACTAATACCCTTGCCGAGTTCGTAACCTAATCTATACCCCATCATGGTGTTCACAGATGGATTTTCGAAATCAAAGGGATTCTTATCATTAGTACGTTGATAAAATGCTGTTGCTTCGCTGAGTTTCGGAATTCGCTCGGCGTTTAATGTCAATGCTGCTACAAAACTGTTCACCGTATCCGTCTCTGATGTCATATTTGTATAAGAACCATACAAACTACCAAATCCAAAAGCATCGGCACTAATAGATCCAAAGTGCCCTACTAGACCTTCTTTCATGGATGAGTCAGCAAACAGGGTCATGTCCTTTGTTTTTACTATTGCGCTACCATCAATATACTCTGGTACTACACGATTTATATCATATGACTGGTCAAAAAACTGGGGTACAAAATATCCATCCTTAATACGGAATTCATAACTCAGTTTCAGAAAGTTGAACAAACTAGCCCGTAACCCGGGTACAGAAAAACTTTTACCACTATAATTAGGTCTATAGAACAGAGAATCTGGCGCACCAACTTCGGGGAAATTCAAAAAATTAAACTCTGTATATACATCCAGAGAAAATACTTTACTCTTAAGCAATGGATAACCCACATCAAATGCGAATCCTGTAACGGATGACTTATTATCGGCAATACTGAATGGTACACCTTTTAATTCGATGTCAGCAAGAAGTTCGTCATCATCGTTAATATTATCTCCATCGGCATCGATATCCCAGCCTTCTTCTGGTTCTTTACCAGGATGGGGATCGGGGAATCCATCATCATCCGTATCATTCCATAAATTTGCATCATTGGGAAAATCATCAAATATATCAGGGTATGAATCCTCATCAATATCCTTCAACCCGGAAAACTGATTCATATCCGTAACAAAATTTAGTCCAACGGTAAGGGGAAACGAGTCCGTCACTTTATAAGTTCCACGGATGCCGAGGAGTGTACCACCTCGACTAAAATCCTTCATATTGGACATAAATAATTGACCACCAATACCGGCTATATTTACCCCCGTATTCAACCCAATTCTGCGCACCTCGGGAAATTCCATCATGTTGGAATACCCACTCAAAATACCACCATAACCTAGTGTGACATTATCTAGTGAACCAAATTTGACCCAGAACGGATCTGATTCTTCACCCCAGCGCAAGAATAATATCTTATCAAATATTCTGCTTGGATCACTTTTGAAATCCCAATCATCTTCTCTGATATTACCTTTGTTATCAATATAAACTACTAGATCTAGTCCAATTCCAATTTTGCCAATATTTATTTCGGGTCGTAGTGCAACCTGGTTGTAAAGAACACCATCAATGGTGACTGATCCTACGCCAAGACCCATGCCAAATGGTTTTTTTGGTTCCGGCTTGCTGGGCTGTGGTTGTGAAGGCATATCATCACTTTCCATTTGTTCCTGCTCTTGATCTTCATCCGTATCAGGTTCTTCTGCTGGTTCTTCCTCCGGTTCTTCTTGCGTTTCCTGGTCAGTTGATTCCTGCCTTTGCTGCTGCGGTTGTTCTGGCTCAGATTCCGGTTCTTGCTCAGTCTCTATTTCCGGCTGTACCCCTTCTGGATCTGATGGATAATCATCCGGCGTGAAAGGCAGTTCCATCACATTACCCATGGCATTGGAAATTGCTTTTTGACCCGCCCCAATCACTACAGATTGACCACTGACCAAATTTTGCACATCCAATTGTCCCGTGGCACAGAAAACTTGGTCAATGCCTGCTGGGCTAGAAACCACCGCAAAATCAGTACCCTTCACGGATGCAACTGAAACGGGTGTTTCTACACGGAATGTCTTGGTTCGCCCTTCTTTTTTTATATCAAAGAACATCGTGCCTTGTTCAACATCCAGCGTTCGGGAGTTGGATGATTCAATAAATTCAAATTGGGTCTTTTCCCTAATTTTAATGACCGATTTATCATCGATAAAAATAGCCACCGTAAAGCCCTCTTCTCCTACCTTGATTGCATCACCATTATTAATGCCCAATCCTGGTTTACCAGGAATGGTAAACGTGGATTTACCCATTCGTTTTATGAGCACATTACCTTCGGATTTCATGATTCTGGCGATGGGGGCAGCACCTACGATATTGACTATTATGATAAACAATAGAATAATTGTTTTGTGTTTTGTGTGCATGCCCATTCTAGTTCAGTTGATAATTATTCAAAATAACAAAAAAAGCTGGATTAATTTAATGAATTATGTAATTACTTCCAGTGAGCTAGTTCACCCCGTCCTGGGATAAATAGTCCCGCACCAACAGTGCGATCGATTCATAGTTGCGACCTGTGGCTCGCTGCATCCCAATTTCACAGGTTTTGCTTGATGAATAAGCAAAAGAGCCAGGATCACAATCGACAAGTTCATCTGCTTCAAATTGAGTAGCGCTAGCGGTTAATTCTGGAACCAGCAAGCCACGATCACCTGCAAAACCACAGCAGCCGCGATTAATAGGTAATGTTGTTTCTTCAGCACAAGTATTCGCAAGGGCCAGCAAGGATTCAATGTTACCCATCTTTTCTGTGGAACAAGTCGGATGTAAAATTGAATGGCGCTGCAGTTGCGGAGTCGGATTGTTATGGACAATGCCCTCCAGAAATGGTATCAAGTCCATCAAGGTCAGTTGTTGGTACAGTTCTTTATGGTTATCATCCAGAAGCGGTAATAAAGTTGTTAATTGATAGGTGCACGGCGAAGTATCGACCACTATGGGAATATTCCCCTTATTTGAACTCTCATAAAGCATAGCTATCGTTTTCTTAGCCATGGCGCGGCTAGCCGCGCTATACCCCTTTGAACTGTAAGGAGTGCCACAACAAACGTGATCGATATTTTCCGGGATCAGTAATTGAATACCCGTCAAACTGGCGATCTGACCCATCACATCAACCAAAGACTCATTCTTGTCACCTGGTTGGAAAACACGGTTAATACAGGACGTGAAATAAAGATACGGTTTGCCCTGACCTAGTTCATGCATATCGTATTTTTGAACTGTCCTAGGCATATCCACATCCCACAACGGTGTTTTTCCCAAGGTCAACGTATGTAGACCACGGGCTATTCCGGAAGTGATAGTAGCACCGATGCATTTTGCAGTAAAATGAAGCAGGCTATTGAAAAAACGTACGGCTGATTGCACAAACTTGAAATGGTGCACTGTCCATCCGGCTACCATTTCGGATAATGGACCGTGACCTGTGTCTCGTAATTCTTTCGTAAAATGGCCCGTATTAATATTCACCGGACAGGAAAGGGCACACAACCCATCCGTGGCACAGGTGTCGATGCTTTGGTACTGCATATCCTGAGCCACAGCCCGCCAGGAATCATCGCCAGCTGCTTTCATTAAATTAATATCCCTGGAAATGGCGATCCTCTGACGGGGAGTTAAGGTTAATTCCCGGGAAGGACAAACATGTTCGCAAAATCCGCATTCTATACAGAGATCGATGATATTATTAACCAATGGCATCGGTTTGAGCTCTTTTAAGTGGACCTTACTATCATTGTTTAAAATAACTCCTGGATTGAGAATATTCATTGGATCAGCGATCGCTTTGACTCGTCTCATGATATCATATAGTTCCTTGCCCCATTCTTTTTCTACAAATGGAGCCATATTCCGGCCGGTACCGTGTTCAGCTTTTAATGAACCTTGAAATTTCCCAACTGTAAGGTCGACCAGGTCATTGATCAGACCATCGAATGATTTTATGCCTGATGGTGTATTCAAGTCGACCGAACCAACAAAATGCAAGTTACCATCCTTCGCGTGGCCAAAAATGACCGCATCATCATAATGCCAACGCTCAAATATTATTCGCATCTCGCTCACAACTGCTGGTAGATCCCGGTAATCATAACAGAGGTCTTCCGTAATAAAACTCGTACCAGCTTTACGGATGGCACCTACTGAAGGATATAAGCCCTTGCGAATTTTCCAAAGTTTAATACGATTATCAGCCTGGCGCTGCATACCCTGGGGCAAACTACCTTGCAATCCAATGATCTGTTTTTGGGCATCCTTTTCTACCAGGTCTAATTCTGCCGAACCCTGTTTTTGATATTCAAATAATAGGGCC
>Ga0315338_1002608_pt1 | contig 17382 bp, 9 predicted proteins | sample ASW8metaG_FD_204518 | JGI IMG/M metagenome (GOLD analysis project Ga0315338, IMG submission 204518) | Ammonia-oxidizing marine archaeal communities from Monterey Bay, California, United States - ASW #8 | ecosystem: Environmental > Aquatic > Marine > Coastal | place: USA: California | collected... | reverse complement strand
AAATGCCATGAACATAGCTCCACCACCACGAGTGGCCCGATTCCCCGCGATGGTGCAGGAACGCAGGATGAAGCGCTCAGCTCCTGACGCTTCCGAGTGACAGGCTATGCCGCCCGCATCGGGAGCGCGGTTGCCAGTGATGACACATCGCTCGACAATCGGAGTCGAGCCGGTCTCGATGCTCACTCCGCCACCTTGAATTCCCGCGCTGCAATCGACGATCAGACAATCCTGGATGGTCGGGGAAGACAGCACTTCGACCGAGATCCCTCCCCCGGTGTATTCGCTGTGACACTGACGAATGATCATGTTGCGGACGATCGGGCTGGACAGAGAGTTTACCTTCAATCCACCCGCACTCAGATCGTGCAGGTCATCTACTTTTGCTGACCCGACCAAACTCTCTTCCGTCGACATCCATCCGTTGATGATGGTGAAACCGTCGACGACGGTCGCCTCGGTTTGGCCGCCATCGATAAGAAAGCCCCGTCCCGGATTTGCCGCTGAGCCCTGGACGTCGAGAATGGTCAGTTCGGGTCCGGCTTCCGAGCGAACGACGAGCTCCTTGCTTTCGAATCCGAGGTTTCGATTGTTCGCCCCCGTATAGGTCCCCGGTTCAACCACAATGGTATCGCCGCTCGCGGCAGCATCGATTGCCCCGGCAATGTGGGGATACTCCAAAGTCGGTACCCGTAGAGTCGCGGCGTCGGATGCCGTATTGCCGCAGGCCGAAACGAGAGTCGCTCCAAGGACCAGGGCTCGAACAGAGGGCCGAAGCCACTGGTTCTGCGCCCTAGGCCGTAGACTCTTCCCAATCACCACAGTTGGCTCTCTCCTCCGCTGAAGTCATTCTTATTCCCAAACTCGAATCTAACACATCCTCTTGGGCAAGCATCGGGTTGCGCGAGAGAGTTCGGATCGCTAGCGTCAGTGAGGAGAATTGCGGCATCCTCGGTCCGAGGCCGAACCTGAGGCGGCCCGGGGGAACAAGCTGCTAATGGCCGATGTACTGATTGTTGAGTGACAGGCTCTCCATCCTGGACTCACAGCTCGAGGAAACTACTTGAAGACGCTCTATCGTCATCGAATCGGAATGCTCCTTCTCGTAGCCGCTCTCGTACCCATAGCTGGTTGCGGGAGTGACAAGGTCTCGTCCACTCCGATAGAAAACTGTGAGAACGGGTTTCTCGCCCCGACGGCGTATCCGCTCGAGGTACCCGAGGTCTTCCCGTTCTATTTCGAGCCGCCAGAGAATCCAACCACGATCGAAGGTGTCGAGCTCGGCCGACGGCTCTTCTACGATCCCATTCTCTCCGGCGATCGCACGCAATCATGCTCGTCCTGCCACACTCAGGCTGCCGCCTTCACCGACAGTGGCGAACGGACCAGCGAAGGCATCGACGGTCTGCGGGGGGATCGTAATACCCCAGCCATCATCAACGTTGGATGGCAACTGTCCCTTTTTTGGGATGGCCGAGCAGCGACTCCTGAAGAACAGGCTCGCGGCCCGGTTTCCAACCCGATCGAGATGCACCTCGATTGGGATGAAGCGGTGCAACGACTTCGCGACCACGCCGACTACCCGGAACTCTTTGGCGCTGCATTTGGAACCTGCGAGATCACGGAAACCAAAACTGTTCAGGCCATCGCCCAATTCGAGCGTACCCTCATTTCGGCAAACTCGAAATTCGATCGCTTCAATCGCGACGAGATTGCCCTGACTCCCTCGGAGGACCGTGGATTCCGGCTCTTCTTCAATGAACGCGGCGACTGCTTCCACTGCCATGGAAACTCTCTGCACACGGATGGTCGCTTCCACGACATCGGTCTCGACCTGGCACCGCCCGACTCCGGCCTCTCTAAGTTTACTGGGAATCCGCTCGATTACGGCAAGTTCAAGACACCGACGTTGCGCAACATCGAATTCACGGCGCCGTACATGCACGATGGTAGATTCGAAACCTTGGAAGAAGTGGTTCGGCACTACGATGCCAACGTGGAGCGCTCTCCGAATCTCGACCCGTTGATCCTTGCCCGAGTCGATCGAGACATGAGGCTAACCGACCAGGAAATCGCGGACGTCGTGGCGTTTCTGCGTACGTTCAGTGACTCGGCTTTCGTCACGAACCCAGACTTTTCCGATCCATTCAAGTAGGCCGACGCGAGAGCTCTAGTTTTCTGCGAGGACTACGGCGATCGAATCCATGAAGGACCCGACGCCAAGGTCGTAGGCTTTCCAGGCGGACTCAGCGAGGCAATCCGAGCGAAGTCCTCCCCGATTGGCCCAGCTCGCGATGGAATAGTGCAGGCGACCGCTGGTCGGGTTCTTCTCGGCCACGGAACACATCCATGTCCCCCACTCCTCCAGTCTATTCTCACGACGAGCGTGCTCGAAGGTCGCCTTGATCCCCTGTCCAATCGAGGACGCGCCCGGATACGACTCGACAAAGCGAGTCCAGTACTCGTCGCTGACTGCGGAGTCGCCAAGGAAGTAGTCATAGTACTTCGCCAGAGAAACAAACGCCTTTTCGACGCGCCGAGCACGATTGCCTTCGTCCAGTTCGACGATCACGGGAAGGAGAGCCTCGGCGTCTTCGACGCGTTGGCGGTGGAGATAGGTTTCGAGTAGCGCGGCCGTCTTGATCAGTGACTTGGAATTGGCCGCAACCTCGGCTTCCATCCGCCCGATCGGATCCACTCCGCTCCCAAGCTCGGCCGCATCTCGAAGCCATTGCCCGCGGTTGTAGTAGCCAACCACACGACTGATTTCCCGTCCGTCAGCATCTAGAACAAGCGCGACAGGAAGGCCCATGATCGGGTAGCGCTTCTCCAGCGCTTTACCCTCGGCTGAATCGGTGTCGATCCGGATCGTCACCATGTCACGGACGATAGCCGCAGCCTCGGGTGTCGGCCAGATATCGAGATTCATTTGCCCGCAGGGCCCACAGTGCTCGGCGTGAACGTCCACAAAAACCAATTGGTTAGATTTCGCAGCGCGAGCCAGGGCTTCATCGAGCGACAGTCTCGACCAGGCAACCCCTTGAGCAACAGCTGATTGTGGATAGATCGTAGACAGGATTCCCGAGGCGAGAATTGCAAACAGAGCTGTGAACAGTCTTCGTGACAACGTCAAATGGCCCCTATCAAACGGTCAACGTGGAACAAGTACAGGTCAGTTCCCACGGCGATCGTCTATGCCTGTCTGTGCTCGCCTGAGAATCCGGATCCGAACGCTAACTCTACTCTGGTTCTGGGAGTGAAGTTCCGAGTTGGACGGGAGCATCAGCGCCGAGAAGCGCGTTCGACGAGAGTCACCATCTTTCGGATCTCTTCGCTACCACGGGTCACAACCACTTCGACTTCGTCCCCAGGTTGATGAGACTTGAGGACACCAGAAAAGTCACCCAGGTTGTCGACATCGATTCCACCGATGGAAGTGAGAATATCACCCTTTTCCAGCCCAGCTTGCGCTGCGGGACTTCCTGGCATCACTCCCGAAAGAAGGACTCCTCCCGACTCTCTGGCGAAATCGGGGATGGTGCCCAGACTGACACGGCGTGGGGCCTCTCCGGCAGCTGCCTGAGACGGCTTCGCGCTGGCTGCTCCAGGCGGGACGAAAGTCGGCCGCTGATCGCGCTCGGCCAAAAAGACGACGAGTTCGGTAAGGAACTCGACCGTCTCGGCAAGGTCCACGACATTGAGTTTTTCGGCCGTATCAGTGGAACGGTGATAGTCCGCATTCGCGCCGGTGGAGAGATGCATGGCCGGGACTCCACGGTCGTAGAACGGAACCTGGTCAGAGGCGAAGGGCCCGGCGTCATTGACAGCGAGATCGAACCCAAACCCGATGTTGACGCCCGCAAGGATCTCCCCGAATTCGAGCCCACTCCCACCGCCAAACACGTAGAGCCGGCGATCCTGCATCCGACCGATCGCATCGAGGCTCATCATGATCACCACATTCTCGACCGGATAGTTGGCGACGAAATCGCGGGAGCCAAGTTGTCCAAACTCCTCCCCTCCGAAAGCGACAAAGAGAACATCCCGGGCGAGCGGACCTTCATCGGCCACCAACCGGGCCAGCTCGATGAGGGCGGCAACTCCGGAAGCGTTGTCGTCAGCGCCGTGAAAAATGACTCCGTCATCGGCCTGACCGAGATGGTCAAAATGAGCCCCCACCACCACGACCTCACGGGCTCCCCCGTCGGTTTCCGCGGGGTCCTGGCTTGCTCCATCGTCCATCGCTACTCCACGGACGATTCCCACAATGTTGGAAATGGAATGCCCATCTTTGGAATCCGGAACGTAAGCCCCGATCTCACGAGCCTTCGCCGCGACCTCATCGCTACGGAAGGTGGTTCGCCACTCACCACCTGCTCCGGACTTGAGGCCTGCCGTTGCCAGGGCATCTTCGATGTAAGAGAGGAGGGCGGATTCTCCGATTCCACCGGGAGCTCGACCGGCCAGTTCGGCTGAGGTCAAGAACGCGACGTGAGCTTCGATCCGTTTTTCGAGATCGCTAGCCATTGCCGCGCTGGTCAAGACTGCTGAAGCACCGATTACGGCAGCCAGGACGAAACGTACTCGATTCGAGTTCACTCTTCTTCTCCTTCAAGACGGCCTGTTTCCAGCGGGAGGGACACCCGCATGGGTGATTCTCCCGCTGGCCAGATTCCTTTGGCGGTGGCGGTCCCGCTGTCGAAAACAAGGTAACTGTACTTCCCGTAGTGAGGCACTTTTCGTCCGACCGTCGCCACTTGATCGGGAGCGGCCGAAATCACAGCCCAGGTCAGGTCGCCTTCGGCTCCGGTCACAACCCAGTCGGAGGAACCATCGACAGAACCTCCGTCGATCAACCAACCCGATTCGGTTGCGCCGACCGCAGAATTCATGGCCAGGCGGGTGCGCGCGGCCGGCCCTATCCCTAGGTACCATGTCGCGGTTGTGGGCGCCCAGTCAGGCGGGAGCTCGGACTCTTCCACGCCAACGAACGTTCCAGTCGTATTCCACGAATCGAACAGCTCATGATGCGCCTCCCAGAGATCAAGCCCATGGGTTGCTGCGTCCGCGAAAACAACCCAGGTGGTATCTGCTCCCAGGACCTGGCTCAAGCTGGTCGGTATCTCTTCCCGATGGAGACGACGAAGGACTTCGAATTCCGGGTCCACCTCGACCGTCTCGGCCCGAAACGGAAGCGTCCAAGTAAAGACTTCACGTTCTTGGGACATGGTGAAGACACGCGTCTCTGTCCCCGATTGCGTACCGGCCCCGCTCCCCGTAGCCCGTACGGGAACCTCGAAACGAAATGGAACTCCAGCTCCCTGAGACAACTGCGTCGAGAGCTCCCACATTCCGTCCATCTCCGTTTGTTCGACGCTCTCGATCGCCAGGAGGGGAGCGCCGGCCCGGTCGATCCATTGCTTCGTCCAGACACCTGCGTCCTTGGACAAGGGCTCGAAACTGGCGAAAAAATCGGTCCAGCTCGCGCTCCGCCAAAGAAAATCGCGGTAGAACCGTCGCAATCCCTCCGAGAAAGCCTCTGCACCGACCGCTCGTCGCACTTGATGAATCACCATCATGGACTTCGAGTAACCGATAGCCTGGGACGACGCATCGTGACGTTCACGAAAGAGCGCGAGGGGGGAGTCTTCACGGTCACTCACGTAGTCGTGATAGTTCTTCAGAGCGTTCCAGCGATAGTTTCGCGCGTCCTCCGGTCCCTTCTCTTCCTGATACCGATAGTCCGCGCCGTAGGTCGTAAGGCCCTCACACCAATTGCCCGACTCCACGTCGACAAAGACTCCGTTCCCCCACCAGTTGTGGAGGATTTCGTGCCCGTACGACGTATCCAGAATGAACGGGAGCCGGATAACCCTGTCGCCTAACAAAGTAAACGACGGCATCCCGAAACCGCTCTGCCAGAAGTTCTCGACAAGGGCGAATTTCTCGAACGGGTAGGGTCCGACGTCTTTTTCATAGCGATCGAAATAGGCACCCGTCCCGCGAAGGTAACGGTTGTAGATGCTCGAGTCCGTGTCGGCGTAAGTAAAGGTCTGAGCGAGAATGTCGCCATGCTGAAGGTGATGTTCCCGGTAGGGGCCAGCGATGAAATAGATCTCCGGCATCGGATGGGGACAGTCCCAGGTCTGAATGCGTCGCCCCTGTCGAATGGCGGATAGAGTCGAAGCTCCCTGCGAAACCGACAACCAGTCTTCGGGCACACTCGTTCGAAGATTGAATGTATAGATATCGTCCGGACGCGTCGGAATCCAAAAACTGCTCGAAGCGAGGAACGTGCCTTCAGGAACGATGAGTCCCGCGGTGGTATCAAAGGACCGCGCATAGGCAGCCTTCGGCGGATGGAGTGGGTCGATAATCGTACCGCTGTACGTGACCGAGACGATAAGGGTCTCGGGCCAGGCGACACCTTCGACCGGTTCGATTTCGTAGTGCGTAGCCACGTCGAAGCTGCCCAAGGTCTCGTAGGGTGGGCGCTTCCAGAACGAGCGCGGACGGAATCGTTTTTTTTGTGACCAGGCCACTTCGAGTGCCTTCCCATTGATCGACTCAGCCTGGAGCCCGTGAACGGTCAGGTCTTTCCAGAGGAGGAATGGGAATCCTCCGGATCCGCCTTCTTCGACGACGACGGTCAGCCGATCGGACGCCGTCAAAATGCCGGAAGTTGGGTCGATCGACGCGTCGATCTCGTGGCGAATGATGGCCGTACGGGCAGGATTGGTCAGGGTGACGAGGTCAGCCGGAGGATAGGGGACCGGGGAAACCGGCGTTTCAGCTCGGGCGACGGCGGAGCTGGCCAGAACAGCGACCACAAAACTCAAACCCGCCGCCGGGAGTTTCAATAGCATCATGGGCGGATCGTAGCGGGACCGGGGGAGCCGGGCAATGTCCGGAAAGTCCACGAATCCCCCTCCGCTGCCCCATCGCACGTTGCGCCGTCATCGCCTACACTCCGGCCATGAACGATCCATCCAGAGGCTCACGACGGACTCGACACTGGCTCTTCGGCCTCGCCCTCGTCATCTGCCTGCTCTGGGTCTTTGCGCCGCAGATGGCCAATAGTTACGCCCGCTGGCTCGTCGTCTCGGACAACCTCCCTCAGGCTGACACCGCTATCGCTCTGGCCGGCGGCGAAGGCGAACGACTTCTCGCCGCCATCGAGCTCTATCGGGAAGGAAAGGTCGACCAGATCCTCATCGTGGGACCCAAGTCACCCATTCTCAAGGTCTACACTGGAGAAAAGGGCCTGAGCCAAGGTGAGGCAAAGCGGCGCATCGCGGTCAAAAAAGGGGTCCGGGAAGAGGATGCCCTCCTCGAGCTCGGGGCAACGAGCACATACGAAGAGGCCGAGTCGACGGTCGGCAGAGCCGTCCGCGAAGGCTGGTCTTCTGTGGTCGTCGTCACGTCACCGATGCATACGCGACGCTCTCGTGCGACATTTCGAAAGCTCCTCGAGAACACCGGAATCGAGGTGCACATGCACCACCTCGCCATTGATCGCTCGAGTCAGGACCCGGAAGACTGGTGGACGAGGGAGGGCGATACGATGGCCGTCTTCACCGAGACCGTAAAGCTGGCATTCTATGCGAAAACCTACGGTATCTGGCCCTGGTGACGCGATCGAACCCGAACCTCGTCGCCCTCGACCAACACGTCAAAGGCGCGTGCGTTTTTGTCGGCCAGAGCCCCCAGTGCTTTTCCGGTTCGGACGTCATAGGGTAGACCGTGCCAAGGACAGGTGACGGTGGTCCCCTCCAACGTCCCCTCCCCAAGAAATGCACCGGCATGCGGACATTCGCCCTCGATGGCGAAGTACTCGTCTCCCACTCGGGCGAGGCAGACCGAACCCTCGGGAAGGTCGACATGTTTGACCTGGCCCGGTTCGAGGTCTCCGCGGCGCGCTACGGTGACGAAGGGCTCGGGCGAATCCATGGATTCATTCCTGCGGGAACCGCTCCCGCCTGAGCCGCTCCCGCCCGATTCGCTCATCGCAATTGCTCAAGCGCTGCCTCGATCGCGGCGCGCAACTGAGGGTCCTGTCCCTGCAAAAGCATCGGCGGGAGATTTGGTACGACGATGTCTGGGGTGCAGCCAAACTCCTCCATGTTCGTCCCATCTTTCTTCGTGTACCAACCCCGGAAAGGCAGACGGAGCCAGTGTCCGTCACCCAAGTACGTACCTCCCGTCGAGATGACCCCACCATAAGTCTGCGTCCCAACGACTGGACCCCGTTCCGTTACTTGAATCGCCCAGGAGAAGATCTCGGCGTTGGAGAACGAGTTCTCGTTGCACATGGCAACAATTGGGCGATTCCAAGCGAAGATCAGGCGGCGGTCCTCAGGGTATCCATTTCCGCCCTCTCTCGGAACGGTGATGGCGTGGTCTGCAGCCGCGATGCTCGTCATCATGAGGTCGGTCGTCCAGCCACCGCCGTTGTCACGGACGTCGATGATCAAAGCATCACTGCCATGAGCCTGTGCGTAGAGATCACGTTCGAAGGCCTCCAGGCTGGAAACACCCATCGAACGGATGTGGACATACGCGACCCGTCCATCCGACATCTCCCGCACGCGCTCCTGTCGAAGATCGACGGCGTGGTCGTAGAGCAGATTCCGGAGTTCCCGGGTCGAAACAGGACGAATGGCAACGTCTCGCTCCTTCTTCCCGCTTCGCACCCGGAGAAGAACACGACGGTTCACCGTTCTCTCGAGAGATTCGTAGACGTTGGACGTAACATCGATGGGTCGACCGTCAACGGAGAGGATGATGTCCCCCACCGCAAGTTCTGTCGCCACTCGAGCCGCCGGACTGCCCGGGACAACGAACGCGACTCTCTGCCCCGGACCATCGTGGCGGGGGTCCAGGAACACACCGAGTTCACCGCTCTCACCCTCGAGGCGATCCTCACCCGCTTCGGCAGGATCGTCTGCCGCCCTGCTCCGGCCCCAACTGGTGACATCTGCATAACTCGACCCGTCCGCTTCTTCGCGGGCGATTTCGAGATCATCCTCGATTCCCTCGCGTCGATCGCTCTCGTACCCCTCCGGCCCTCCGTAGATATTGAGATGCGAACCGCGGAGCTCACCGAGCATCATCTTGACGACGTCCCGATAGTCCGAATAGGTCGAAGCCGCTGCCGCCCACGGTAAGTAGGTCTGGAGCGCCTTTGGCCAATCGGCTCCGTGCATTTCCGGGTCGTAAAAACGCATCCCCAGTTCGCGCCATGCTTCCCGAAGCACAGCCTGGCGCTGCGCCGCACGGTCGACGCTGACCTGCGAACTGTAGGAGTAGGAGGTCTTGCTACCGCCGCTCGCGCTAATCGAACTGAACCGTCCCTTTCCATGGCGATAGAAGAGTTTCTTCCCCGCCTTGTCCCACTGAACGGAACGCGGACTCGTACCGCCGGTCGTCAATCGTTCTTCGTCGGACCCGTCCCATTTTACTTTCCAGAGATCCCGCTCCCCGTCCGTATCGGAAGAGAAGACGAACTCATCGCTATCGTTCGAAACGAGGACGAACGATTCATTGCCCGGGAAAGACGTGAGCCGGGTCATCCGCTCGTGGATTCCCTCGAAATCGATCTCGACTGGCGTAACGTCTTCCGCGCTCTTCTTGTCGTCATCGTCGTCCGCATCGCCTTTTTTACTTTTCTCGTCTGACGGTTTCTTGTCGCCCGTCTTCTGATCGAGTCGGTCTTCCTTCGAGAGTTCATCATCTTCTCGGGTGAGCCGCACGTACCAGATGTCCGTTTCGCTGGGAAAACGCCGGTCCGACACGAATGCGATGATCTTTCCGTCTTTGGACCAATAGGGTGCCGAGTCGTCGTCCGGATGACGGGAGATATTGTATGGCTCGCGCGAGGCGTCGACTGGAACGACCCAGACATCGGAATTGAAATCGTTGTCCTCGCGGGCAAATACGATCCAACGGCTGTCTGGAGACCACATGAAATCGAGATCGGCCCATCCCTCGACGATCACCTTCTCGTCGGAGCCATCTGCCGCCATCGTCATGAGGGTTCCGAGTCCCCGAATAAAGGCAATCCGTTTGCCGTCGGGAGAGAATTGCGGTTCCCGTTCATCCTCTTCGTCCGTGGTGAGCTGGGCAGTTTCCCGATGGAGAGCCCGAGCCAGACGTTCTTCGCCCTCGTCCGCCGAAGTGATCGAATAGATGTCCTTGTTGCCGGACTGATCGGAAACAAAAACGACCGACTTGCTATCCGGAGACCAGATCACACCGTTTTCCCGAAAGGGTGTCTCCGTAAGGGCATAGGCATACGGCTCGTCCTCACTCGCTTTCATGGCGAAGACATCTCCTTCGTAGACAAAGGCGATTTGTTCATCGTCTGGCGAGAGTTCCATTTCGCTGGCCCCGCTCGAGACCGTGAACCGCTCGAGGACGGGAGTCTGAAAGTCGAAAGGGATCTGGATGTTGAGAAAAGCGGGAGTGCTCGGTTCGACCACCCAGTTCGGCGACTCCGCGGTCGGAAGCTCGGGCGGTAGGGCTACGGTGTAAACGCCCTCGTTGTACTCAAAAGCAACGAGCGACCCGTCTCGCGACAGCGACGGATTACGAAGTCGGCCGTCTTCAAAACGAGTGACCCAGGCGCGGGTCCCGGTCCGACTATCGATGACCTTGAGATTAGCGATACCGTGCGATTCGCTGAGATAGAGAACGTGAACTCCGTCGGGAAACCACTGCGGGTGCGAGTTGCCACCAAATTCCTGTTCCACGCTGTCGAATTCTGGCGTTTGCTCCCGATCCCGTTCGAAAGACCGCCGAACACCTTCGTCCGATTTCATTCCGGTGAGATCTCGATAGAGGCCCTCCGGGCGGAGGCAGAGTGCGGCCAACTCGCCCATCAGGGTCTCGGGAGCGTCGATCGAAACGGGTGGTTCGATCTGCTGCAGGATGGGAAGGCCGTTCAGCTTACGATCCATGTCGAAGATCCAGAGCCTCGCCTTGCCGGGACCTTCATAGCCCGTTCGCCACCAGGAAGTGGACCCGCGCTCGAAGAGGAGCGATTGCCCATCTGGAGATAGGGCTGGGGCGGAACCTCCGCCCGGCATGACTCGAACCGGGTTCCCACCTTCATAGCGGACCAGATAGGTCTCCGCATTTCGACCGTCGGAGAGATAGCGACTGCTTTCGAAGAGTACAGCCCCCCCGTCCGGCGTCCAGCAGGCCGGATAGTCGTTCCACGAACCAAACGTAAGCCTCTGGGGCGGTCCACCTCCCAGCGAAACCGTATAGACATCAGCGTTCCCATCAGGAGTGGCAGCAAAAGCGATCCGCGTCCCTTCCGGCGACCAGACCGGGTAGTACTCCTTGCCCGGACTGGCCGTGATCCGCTGAGCCTGACCACCCGCACTGGGTACGACCCAAAGGTCTCCGCGGTACCCGAAAGCAATCTGTCCCCCGTCCGGGCTTGGCGCTGGGTAGCGGGCCATGAGGATCGATCCGTTGCGGACAGAAGAGCTGTACGAAGCGAGCCCGCCGCTGGCCAGGACCTCGAAGGCAAGGCCGACAGTCAGGACGAGCGCCAATCCGAGCGCTGCCAACCGGCAGAGCCCGTGACTGACTGCCTGCGCAGCATTTTTTCGCCCCAGCGAGCGGGGGGAATGTCGATCGTGCATGAGATGGGGTTCCTCTGGAATTCGGATGGGAACGTCGTGAGCGGATTCAGGTACTGCAGACACAGAGACGGAGGCGATTGTCAGGCACGGATGTCGACCAAGTCCAGTAAGAGCGTGGGCTTCGGGTTGCGCTGATCTAGAATCCTGTGTCTTCATAGGAGGGTCGGGGCGGAATCGATGGGCCTCCGGCGCACCTGACACGGAACACACGGAAGGACCCCACATGCTGAGCGGAGTAATTTGATGAGCCGACACCCCCTCGATGGCTTTTTCCTCCGGTTGGGGCTCCCGCTGACGATCGTTCTGTTTTGCGCAGTGTCGGGGCTGACCGCTGCCTCGGCCAATCCGTCAAAAACGGGCGTCATTCCGGCGTCAGAACGCTTTGATCCGAACTCTCAGGCTCCAGTCCAGTACCCCAGATGGCCGGCGACAACCGAGTCCTCCCTTCCCGCCCCGGGACAGGATCCCGATGACGAAGCCTGGTGGCCGGCTTTCGGTCCGCAGAGAGTCGGAAACACGGTTCTAGCCGCCACGGTCTTCGACGGCAACCTTGTCATCGGCGGCGACTTCGTCGACGCGAGCGGACAAACCGCCTTTCACGTCGCACGGTGGAGCGAATCCTCCTGGCAACCGATAGGAAGCGGATTCAATGAATCGGTCCTCGACCTCGCGGTAATCGAAGACAGGCTTGTCGCGGCAGGCGCATTCACTCTGGCCGGAACAGACACCGTTTCTTACGTTGCCGAATGGGATGGCGTGACCTGGCGTCCACTCGGCGACGGTTTCGATGACACCGCTCTGAGTCTGGCCGTGATCGATGGCCAGCTCTATGCGGGCGGGTACTTCCAGGGCAGCAGTAACAGCGGGAACGACGTCGAACTCAACGGAATCGCCGAGTGGGACGGTTCGGCCTGGAATCCTCTGGGCAGCGGCGTGGGCGGTTCCCGGGCCCATGTCAGCGTGATCGAAGATTGGAACGGGGATCTTCTCATCGGCGGCACCTTTACCGAGGCGGACGGTCAGGTGATCGAAAACCTGGCCCGGTGGGATGGTTCGACCTGGGTCGAGATCGCTGGCGGAGTCGACAATTGGGTCTACGACATTGCGGTGTCGGGTAGTGACCTGATCGTGGGAGGAGGCTTCAGCCGGGCCGGCGCCGTCGAGGCCAGAGCGATTGCCCGCTTCGATGGAACTGATTGGAGCGCGATCGACGGGGGCATGAACTCCTCCGTCCTCTCCATTTTGGTCGCAGACAACATGATCTACGCGGGCGGACTCTTCTCCACCGCCGGGGACACCACCGCTATCTCGGTCGCCCGCCTCGACGAAGCCGGAGAATGGACGTCCCTCGGCACCGATATGGACGGAGGAGTGACCCGACTCCTTCAGTGGGACGGACGCGTCATTGCCGTCGGAATCTTCATCAATGCGGGAGGCGAGACCGTCAACTTCGTTGCGCAATGGGACGGAAACGGATGGGGCCCTGTCGGATCGGAAGTCAACGGAAGCGTCGAGGCCATTCTCGCCGACGCTCCCTGTGCAGATTGCGAGCTCGTCATGGCCGGAAACTTCACCTCCGCCGGGGGCCTGCAGGTCAATCGTGTCGCCGCCTGGTCCCGTCGTGACCCGCAGGATCCCGAATCCTGGGGATGGAGAGCATTGGGCGCAGGCTTCAACGGGTCGATTCACTCGCTGACCGAGTTCGATGGCGAACTCTACGCGGGAGGAGCCTTCACCTTCGTGGACACACTCCCTGGCGGTGGACTGGCGCGTTGGGATGGCGACGACTGGCTTCCTGTTGGGGAAGGCATCGAGGGCGAAGTCAACGACGCTACCATTTGGAACGATCGACTCATCGTGGCCGGAGATCTCGAGTTCATCGAAGGAAACCCGATTGCCTCTCAGGTCACAGCCTGGGACGGAAGTGAGTTCCAACCGGTCGGGACTACCCTCTCTGGAAACGTCAACGCCGTCGAGGTCTACCACGACTCGCTCTTCATCGGAGGGACCTTTTTGTCCTCGTCGGGCACGCCCATTTCGCGCATTGGAAAAAACATCGGAGGGAGCTGGGGGCCGGTCCGGTCAGGAGTCAACGACGAGGTCAGGGACCTCGAGGTTTACGACGACCGCCTCTACGTCGGTGGACTCTTTAGCGAAGTAGACGGCTCCTCGATCGCCTCTCTGACGACGTGGAACGGCTCTGAGTTTTCTGCCGATGTCGACACGATTTCCGGAACGGTGGAGACACTCCACGCGGGCATAGACTTCCTCTACGTGGGAGGAGACTTCTTCCTCGAGACAGCGACGGGCCCAACCAGCTCTCTCGCACTCCACACTTCACGCGGTGGCTGGTTTCGTCTCGGAAACGGCCTCGATGATGTCGTCCTGGCGGTCGATGAATTCGAAGAGGACGTCTACGTCGGAGGTGAGTTTGCGATAGCGGGCGCCCGACCCTCTCCCGGCATCGCTCGCTACCTCGGCGGCATTCCGGTTCCTGTCCAACTGTCGCAGTTTTTTGGTCGACGTTCCGGAGCAAACGTCGAAGTGCATTGGAAAGTCGACTCGTCAAGGGACCATGCCGGTTTCCACCTCTACCGCGGTGACACCTCGCCGAACGCGAGGATCACGCCCAATCTCATCCGCACGGCCTCACCGGACGGATCCTACCGATTCGACGATCGAGACGCGCCGATCGGGGCCACGATCTACTGGCTCGAGGAAGTTTCGCTCGACGGTACCGCGACGCTCTTCGGTCCGATCGAAGTTTCAGCGGCCGAACCGGGGCCGCTGAATGTAGTCGATCACTTCTCGTCCGGCCCCAATCCGTTCTCCGAACAGGTCGAGCTACGGTTTCGCCTCGCGCAGGCAGGATTCATCAGCGGAACGATTCACGACGTCCAAGGCCGCCAGGTCGCGGAATTCCCATCCGAGGAACTGACCGCCGGACTCCACACGTTGATCTGGGACGGGTCCACTCTTCGGGGAGCCGACGCTGTACCTGGTGTCTACTTCGCTTCGGTACGATTCGACGCGAAGGACCTCACCCTATCGCGACGACCCTGGATGCATACTGCCCGACTCTTGAAACTCCGATAAAAGGACACACTGAGAATGCAAACTCGACCGTACGGCTCGTGGCCGTCTCCTATCTCTACTTCGGCCGTCACTGCGGGGGGCATCGGCGTCTCCGGCCCGGCTTACGGCGGGGACACCCTCTACTGGATCGAGTCGCGTCCCGAGGAAAAGGGTCGGCATGTCCTCATGTCCGCGTCCCCGGGCAGCGACGACAAGCAAGGGCTCGTCACGGTCACTCCGGATGAATTTTCCGTCGACACTGCCGTGCATGAATACGGGGGTGGCGAATACATTCCCGGATCAGGTGGCTCGCCGGACGCTGCGATCGTCTTTTTCTGCAACGGAGCCGACCAACGCATCTACCGCCAGGTCGGCTCTGGCACGCCATCCCCGATTACACCGGAACCACCGGAGCCAGGATCAGTTCGCTACGCCGACGCCTGCATCGTTCCCGGCGAAGACGCTCTTGTTGCGGTGCGCGAACGTCACCCGCCGAAGCGAGAAGCGGTCAATGACCTCGTCTGGATCGACGGAACCGGAGCCAAAGACCCGATTTCGATCGCGAGTGGGCATGACTTCTTCAGCTTCCCGCGGGTCGACCCGACCGGAACTCTTCTCGCCTGGACGACCTGGGACCACCCCCGCATGCCCTGGGATGGGACAGAGCTCTGGACCGCTCGAATTGTCGATGGCGCGCTGACCAACATCAAGCGCATCGCCGGCGGTCCGGAAGAGTCGATCTTTCAACCCGAATGGGGTCCCGACGGCAGTCTCTACTTCGCATCCGACCGCACGGGTTGGTGGAATCTCTATCGGTGGAACGGGGACAACAAAGATGATGGTAAAGCCGGAGACGGAGACGGAGCCGCAGCCGTCGCACCGATCGAAGCGGAGGTCGGGACGGGACAGTGGGTCTTCGGGCTCTCGCATTATACGATCCTGGCGGACGGAAGGATCTACTGCGTGTATTCGCGTGACGGACTCGATCACATCGGGCTGATCCGTCCAGGAAGCACATCCATCGAGAGAGTTGACCTTCCCTTCACCTACTATGGTCGCGGCGGTTCGATCGCGGGCAATGGTACAGACAAGATCGCCTTCGTCGGTGCGACCGCTCAAACCAGTCCCGCCATCTTCGAAGTCGACGTCTCCGATGAGGCCAATCCATCGCTTCGCAAAGTCCGTGAGCCAAACCAGATCGACTTCGAGGCAGGTGATCTCTCCACGCCGGAACCGATCGAGTTTCCCACGACGGGGAACCGGACCGCCCACGCACTCTTCTACCCTCCCCAAAACCGAGATATCCAGGGACCAGACGGAGAGCTGCCCCCGCTAATCGTTAAGAGCCACGGTGGCCCGACCGCAAACGCGACATCCGAACTGTCTCTCGGCCTCCAGTACTGGACGAGCCGGGGCTTTGGCGTTGTCGATGTCAACTACGGCGGCAGCCTCGGGTACGGGCGCGAGTATCGTCAGCGGCTGAATGGGCAATGGGGCATCGTCGACGTCGACGACTGCATTCACGCCGCCCGTTTCCTCGAACAGAGCGGACGGGTTGACGGAAAACGGATGGCCATCCGAGGCGGAAGCGCAGGCGGATACACGACTCTTTGTGCGTTGACCTTCCACAACGTCTTCGCTGCGGGAGCCTCCCACTATGGTGTCGCCGATCTCGAGCTCCTCGCCACGGACACTCATAAGTTCGAGTCTCGATACCTGGACAGCATGATCGGACCCTACCCGGAAAAAAAGGAGACCTACATCGAGCGTTCCCCCGTTCATCACGCGGAGGGGCTCGACTGTCCCGTCATCCTGTTTCAAGGACTGGACGACCCGGTCGTCCCCCCTTCCCAGGCGGAGGCGATGGTACGCGTGCTCGAAGAGAAGGAGATCCCTTTCGCCTACGTTACCTACCCCGGCGAGAAGCACGGATTCCGCGATGCGAAGAACGTGCAACGAACCTTGGAATCGGAACTCTACTTCTACGGCGTCGTGTTTGGCTTTGATCCTGACGACGACATCCAGCCCGTCGATATTCAGTTTCGAGAAGACCTGGGCTAGACGTGTCTAGGGCATTGGCTCAAACACCTCGACCCCCGGATGGAAGGCTGCGCAGGCAAACCAGAAAGCAACGTAGGATTCCAGATCCGCCGTCACGGAAGCGGAGGCGACGGTGAACTCCCCCGTCTCATTCATCTCGACAGCAAAGGCAACACCATTCAAGACCTGTTCGAGCGGACCACCCTGCCCGGCCAGCGTCGAACTCGGGTAGGCTCGATACTCCCGCCCCGAGCGAACGAGAAGGGTGCGCTCCTTCAATGGGAAACGGCTGTCCGGTGGCTCGGATAGCGGGGAGAGAATCAAATCGTGATCCAGGCGATAGCTCGCGAATGGATCGAGGTTGTAGTCGATGTTGTAGCCCGTCTCCAACGTAGCCACACTTCCTCCAGGATGGAGAATCTGCCACGTTGCCCAAGTCATTTCTCTCGCGGTAATTCGCGGCCAGGTCTTCGGAGGATCGGCCCCGGTCACAGAGGCTGTATAGAGTTGAGGAAGCAGGACCTGGTCGTCCGACCCGTCTTCACGGTAATAGAAGACGGTGCTGCTGTTGTAGAAACGCTTCGAGACACCGAATTGCCGGATCTCGCCGCGG
>Ga0315338_1002606_pt1 | contig 17387 bp, 14 predicted proteins | sample ASW8metaG_FD_204518 | JGI IMG/M metagenome (GOLD analysis project Ga0315338, IMG submission 204518) | Ammonia-oxidizing marine archaeal communities from Monterey Bay, California, United States - ASW #8 | ecosystem: Environmental > Aquatic > Marine > Coastal | place: USA: California | collected... | reverse complement strand
GGCGCGCTTGGCATTCGTCTGTCGGGGTCGCGCCAATATTCGGACTCCATCGTCGAGGAGCCCTGGATCGGCGGTGGCCGTGACGCACTGCAAACCGATATTATTGTGGCTCTGGGCGTGTTTGTCCGCGCCTGTGTGCTCCTGTTTCTGCTGGTCATGGCGGGTGCGGTCATCGTCGGATTTCCGGTGTAGCGGCGGTCTCCATAAGGGCATTCATGTCAAGGGACGCTTCCAGTTCGCCGGCGATCTCGTCCAGGGCCTTGTCCACATGGGCGGTAAAATTGGCCAGCCGGGCCTCGCGCACGCGGATGCGGTTAAGAAATTGGTGGCGGAAAGCATCGGCGGCAAACAGTCCGTGGACATAACAGCCTGCCACCGCGCCGCTGTCCGCGATTGCCCCATCGGATCGCCCGTCGACTATCAGGAAAGGATTAGCCGTGCCGGGACCGGTCGTCCGTCCCATATGCATTTCATAGCCCGAGAACACCCCGAGGCCGTCGCACGCCTCTCCGGCGATGGGCGATAGTGTCTTGTGTGCTGTAATGACAGTGTCGATATCCAGCAGGCCTAAACCGTCGATCTTGCCGGCGGGCCCCTCCAGCCCTTCGGGGTCGGCGATGGTCCGGCCGAGCATCTGGTACCCGCCGCACAGACCGAACACATGGCCGCCGCGCCGGTAATGCGCCAGAAGATCGATGTCCCATCCCTGGTCGCGGAAATGCGCCATGGCGGGAATTGTCGTCTTGGTGCCGGGCAGGATAACCAGATCGGCGTCACCGGGCAGCGCCTTGCCCGGCGGGACCATGGTCACGGACACATCCGGCTCTGCCTTCAGCGGGTCCAGATCATCAAAATTGGCAATATGGCGCAGCTGGGGAACCGCGATACGGATTGCGCCCTGGTTGTATTTCACGGCAGCGGCTTCGAGCGCGAGGCCGTCTTCGGCGGGCAAATCCCGCGCCGCTGATAAATAAGGCACGATGCCAAAGCAGGGCAGGCCGGTTCTTTCCGCCAGCATGTGGATGGCGTTGTCGAACAGGCTCGGATCGCCGCGGAACTTGTTGACGATATATCCCTTGAGCAGGGCTTTTTCCGCCTCGGGCAACAGCGCATGGGTGCCGGCGATGCTGGCGATGACTCCGCCGCGGTCGATATCGCCGATCAGGACGACCGGCGTGCCCGTCTCCATTGCAAATCCCATATTGGCGATATCGCCATCGCGCAAATTGATTTCCGAGGCACTGCCGGCGCCCTCTACCAGTACCATTTCGGAATCGCCACAAAGCCGGTCAAAGGAGTCGAGCACACGCGGCATCAAATCGCCTTTGATAGCCTGATAGGCGCGGGCGTCGTAATTACCGGCGATCCTGCCCTGAACGATAAGCTGCGCGCCGACATCCGATTGAGGTTTCAGCAAGACCGGGTTCATGTCCACAGTCGCCTCCACCCTACAGGCGCGGGCCTGTAGCGCCTGGGCGCGACCGATCTCAAACCCTTCACCCGCGACCGCGGCGTTGTTTGACATGTTCTGCGGCTTGAAAGGCAGGACGCGCAGGCCCCGCCGCACCAGCGCCCGGCATAGGCCCGCCACCAGCAGCGATTTTCCGACATCCGATCCTGTACCCTGAAACATCAGGGCGCGCGCCACCATGATCAGAACTCGATGCCGCTTTGCGCTTTGAAATCGGCGCGGAAATGATGCTTGATCTCGGTCATTTCGGTGACCAGATCGGCGGCTTCTATCAGTTCTTTCTTGGCGTTCCTACCGGTGCACGCGACATGGACGGCCTCTGGCTTTTGTTTCAAAGTCTCGACAATTTCGTCGATGGGCAGATAGTCGTAGCGCAACACGATGTTGATCTCGTCGAGTAGCACAAAATCGTATTCGCCCGAGGCGATCATTTCCTTGCCGCGTTGCCACGCCTTCTGGGCAGCTGCAATATCACGGCCCCGATCCTGGGTTTCCCAGGTAAAGCCTTCGCCCATCACCGCGATATCGATCTGGTCGGGAAAGTGATCGAGCACTGTGCGCTCGCCGGTCTCCCACCTTCCTTTGACGAACTGGACGATCCCCACTTTCATGCCATGGCCGATGCACCGCATGGCCATGCCCATGGCCGCCGTGGTCTTGCCCTTGCCCTTTCCAGTATGGACGATCAGAAGCCCACCAGTGCGCGTCTTCTTAGCCAGCATGTGATCCTTGGCTTCCTTGTGGCGGCGGCGTTTTTCGTTGGCGGCGGCATTTTCGTCCGCGTGGTTTACGGGCTCTGCCATGGCGTTCTCTCTCCTGCCAGATTGTTAAGAAGTTCGATTGCGGCGTTGGACCGCGGATGCCAGATATTGCGGTCGATCGCTTCGCGGAACCGCTCGGCGATTTCCTTCAGCGCCGGCGCGTTGCTGCGCGCGATAAAGTCCCGCACTTCCTCGTCACCCAGATAAGCATCGAAGACCAGATCGAAATGGTGATCCTTCACCACCCGCGCCGTGGCGGCAAAAGCGAACAGATAATCCACCGTCGCCGAGATCTCGACGGCGCCCTTGTACCCATGCCGCATGACGGATTTGATCCATTTTGGATTGGCGGCGCGGGCCCGGACGACACGCGCTATCTCGTCCTCCAGCGTCCTGATCTTTGGGGTCTCGGGGCGGCTGTGATCGTTGTGATAGAGCGTCGGCTGGCTGCCTGACAGATGGCGGATGGTGGCGGCCAGCCCGCCTTCGAACTGATAATAATCGTCGCTGTCGAGCAGATCGTGTTCCCTATTGTCCTGATTGTGGACCACAATTTCGACATTCTTCAGACGCGCGGCAAACAGATCATGGGCCGGCTGGCCTTCACTGCCATGGCCATAGGCATAGCCGCCCCAGGCAAGATACGCGTCAGCCAGATGTTCGTCGGTTTCCCAGCACTGTTCGTCGATCAGCGCCTGAAGCCCGGCGCCATAGGCGCCCGGCTTGGACCCAAACACGCGATAGCCGGCCCGCCTCTGCGCCTCTGTCTCCCCCATACCGGCGGCGAGCATGGCCGCGGAATCCAGGGCAATCTGGGCGGCAAGCGGGTTGACCGCCGCGTCTTCGTCCAGCGCCGCGACCGCGCGGGCGGCGGAATCGATCAGATCGATCTGAAATGGAAAAGCATCGCGGAAAAAGCCCGAGACCCGGAACACCACGTCGACACGCGGCCGGCCCAGAACCGATGAGGGGATGATTTCGAACCCCGTTACGCGGTTGGTTTGATTGTCCCAGGTGGGCTTCACCCCCATCAACGCCAGCGCCTGAGCAATATCGTCGCCGCCGGTCCGCATGTTGGCGGTGCCCCAGGCGCTCAGCGCGATGCGTTTGGGCCAGTCGCCGTGGTCCTGGAAATGCCGTTCGATCAGCAGCGTCGCCGATTTCCAGCCAAGCTGCCAGGCCACCTGGCTGGGTACCGCACGGCTATCGACCGAATAAAAATTCCGTCCGGTGGGCAACACGTCGAGCCGCCCGCGCGTCGGCGCACCGCTTGCGCCCGGCTCGACAAACTGGCCGTCAAGCCCGATCAGCAGCCCGTCGAGCTCACATTTTCCACATGCCTCCACCATCGGCCGCAGTGTCTCCTTGATATGGAAGAGAACATGAGCGGTACGCTTCCAACCCGCGTCGGGCTGTTCGTCACCATTGACCAGGGCGGCTGCGACAAGTTCCAGCCGTTCCACTGTGTCGCCGGTACTGCGCCAATGGCTCTGGTCGAACTTTATGAGCGCATCGGGCTTTGCACCGGACCAGGGATCACCGAGCGTGCAGTCGAGGGGATCAAATTTGTCGAGCTCAAGATCCGCAGCCAAGGCTCTTATCAGCGAGGCGTTTTCCCCTTTGCCATCATCACGCGGCAGGCGGGTAAGCGCCACCAGAAGATCGGTCAGCTGCCAGTCACGGGGTGATCGGCCAAAGATATGGAGCCCGTCGCGAATTTGAAGCTCCTTCAGTTCGCACAGGTAATTGTCGATCTTGCCGAGGGCCTCATCGTCGGGCTCGCCGGCTGCGATGCCGACATCCCTATCAAGCCCGATGGCCGCGCTAAGCGACAGGATTTCGCGCGCCAGCGGCGCCAGACGGCGCGGGTCCATGCCGGACGCCTGGTAATATTCATCGACCAGCGCCTCCAGGTCCCTGAGCGGGCCATAACTTTCCGCCCGTGTCAGCGGCGGGGTCAAATGATCGATGATGACCGCCTGGGCACGGCGTTTCGCCTGGGTGCCTTCGCCCGGATCGTTGACGATAAAGGGATAGAGATGGGGAATCGCCCCTAGCGCGATTTCAGGCATGCAGTCTTTCGACAGCGCCAACGCCTTGCCCGGCAGCCATTCCAGATTGCCGTGCTTGCCAAAATGGATGATGGCATGAACATCGAATGCGCGCCTAAGCCATGCATAGAAGGCAAGGTAGCCGTGTGGCGGCACCAGATCGGGGTCGTGATAACTTGCTGTTGGGTCGACGTTATAGCCGCGCGCCGGCTGAATGCCGATCACGACATTGTCAAACTGGTGGATTGGCAGGATGAACTGATCAGCCTCGACAAACGGGTCGTCGGCCGGATCACCCCAGCGCGCCGCAATTTGGCTCTGAACCCGCGCCGGCAGTGATTCGAAATAGGCCCAATAGGCGTTGAGACTAAAAGTCACCTCGCCGCGACGACGGCCCGCTTTATTGGTCGGCCCCGCCAACAGCGCAGACATCAGATCAGCGGAGGATTTAGGGATGTCGTCCGACAAGACATACCCGCCGGTATTCAACCGGTCCAGCGTGGCCACCACCCCCGCGGGCGTGTCGAGACCCACACCATTGCCGATCCTGCCGTCCTTATTGGGATAGTTGGCGAGGACGATGGCTATCCGTCTTTCGGCAGCCGGCGTGTGGCGCAGCAATGCCCAGCTCCACGCCATGTCGGCGACGAAAGCGACCCGGTCGGCGACCGGTTGATGCTTGACCACCGCGATTTCGGTTTCGAAGTCGAAGGCGCTGCTTTCCTTGAACGAAATCGCCCGACTTATCAGCCTCCCGTCCACTTCCGGCAGGGCGACATTCATGGCGAGGTCGCGCGGCGACAATCCGCGCTGCCCGCTCGCCCAGCTTGCGCGGTCGCTGCCTGACAGCATGATCTGCAGAACAGGACAATCCGACTCCCTGAACGGTGTGGCTACATTGGCCTTGCCTGGGGTGGAAATCGCGAATCCAGTGCAGTTGAGGATCACCGCGGGGTGGGTCTCAGCAAACACCTGCGCGATGATGCCGGCGGAAAAGGTATCCTTCAGGCTGCTGACAAAGATCGGTAGTGGATTGACGCCGCGTGGCATTAGAGCGCCGACCAGCGCGTCGATGGGCTTTACATCGTCCGATTGCAGAAGAGCCCGATAAAACACAATCGGCGCAACAGGACCCTCCGCCTGCCAATGCGAGCGAACATGATCGAGTGTCGGTTCAGCTTCACCCGGCCAGTACAGCCCGGCGCGGACCAGCTGCACGGGTTCTTGCCAGTCGCCCATGTCGCCCAATAGGGAGGCAGAATAGGACAGGAAGTTTTCGGCGTTAACCGGGCCACCTTGGACAAAGTACTGCCACAGTCGGTGGCACGATTGGATCGGCAAGGTGGATATTTCCGTCAGCTCCGGATCCGGCTGATCGTCGCCTGGCAGGATGGCGAGGTGAATCCCCTGCTGACGGCAAAGAATATTGAGCTGCTCTGCGCCATAAGGCCAGTATCCCACGCCCCCCAGAAGACGGACCACGACCAGCTTCGCTTTGGCGACCGTCTTGTCAAGATAGAGATCGACCGACATATTGTGGCCAAGCTGCAGCACATTGGCGAAGCGCAGCGTCGGACCGTACCCGGGCAGCCGTTCTCGCGCGGCGCTGAGCATGGCGAGATCGCTGGCCGCGGCCGACAGGACGATGATATCGCCCGGCGATTGGGCCAAATCGACGGCTTGGCTGCCGTCTGAAATCTCTCCCGGGGTGGTGACGAGAAGGTGCATCAGCCTTTCAATATGGCTTCGGCGCGGGCCCGGTCGAAACCGGTGAGCCCGATCACGACGAGCCGCCCGTCGCGCGCCTCGTCCGTCCTCCACGGCCGGTCGTAATAGTGATCGAGCCGCGATCCCACACCCTGCACCACGAGCCTGGCATCTTTGTTGGCGACGGCGGCAATTCCCTTGACGCGCAGCACACCGTCGATTGCCAGTGCGTCGAGCGCCCGCTGAGACAGCAGCGCGGGATCGTCGATTGTACCAATCCCGACAACGATGCTTTCGAAATCGTCATGATCATGGCCATCAAGCCCGTCATGGTGGGACCACCGGCCGTCGATCACATCTTCCACAGCGGCGCCCAGCCCCAGGATCAGTGCGGGGTCAAGCGCCCCGTGATCGGTAACGATCACCTGAACGCCGGCGCCGGCGCCGGTCAGAAGCCGCGCCCTTGTCTCCTCCACCGAGGCAGGTTCCATCAGATCCGCCTTGCTGAGAACAACTATATCGGCGCAGGCCAGTTGATCGTCGAAGACTTCGGCGAGGGGACTGTCATGATCCAGCATTTCATCGGCTTCGCGCTGTAGCTGAACAGCCCCGGGGTCGTCCGCGAACAGGCCAGCCAGGAAGGCGGGGCCGTCGACCACCGCGATCACGCTGTCGACTGTCGTCCTGGACCTGACTTCCGGCCACTGAAATGCCTTCACCAGCGGTTTGGGAAGGGCAAGGCCGGATGTTTCGATCAGGATGTGATCGGGCCTATCAATCCGGTCCAGCAGTGTATTCAGGGTCGGCAAAAAATCATCGGCGACGGTGCAGCAAATACAGCCATTGGTCAGTTCGATTATATCGTCCTCGCTACACGCCTCGTCTCCGCACGCTTTGAGGATTTCGCCGTCGATTCCCAGTTCGCCAAACTCGTTAATCAGCAGCGCCAGCCGTCTTTCGCCTGCATGGGTGACCAGATGCCGGATCAGGCTGGTTTTGCCGGCGCCCAGAAAACCGGTGATCACGGTGACAGGGATTTTGTTTGCGGCCAAAATTTCGCTCCTATTTCAACTGTGCGGGGATGCCGGCGGTGACGAAAAAGGCGCGGTCGGCCACGGCGGCGATTGCCTGATTGAGTATTCCCGCGTTATCGCAGAACCGGCGGGCTAGCGGATTCGCCGGCACAATGCCGTGTCCTACCTCATTGGAAACTATCACCACCGGGCATCGGATTCCCGACAGGCGCGATATCAGGCTATCGGATTCGTTTTCGATATTGCGATCGGCTTCCATCAAATTCGACAACCAAAGGGTCAGACAGTCGATTAGGACGGGATCGCCCTCTGCCTCCGCCATCGTCAGAGCGCCGACAAGATCGAGCGGGGCTTCAATGGTGCGCCACGATTGTCCGCGTCGGTTCCGATGCTGGTCGATCCGCACCCGCATCTCGGTATCGCACGCCTCGGCGGTGGCAATATAGGTGCCGTGCCCGGCGGCGGTGATCAGATTTTCGGCGAACAGGCTCTTGCCCGATCGTGCACCACCCAGAACCAGCGTAACCGGCAGCAGGGGCGCGCCCTCCAAAGCGTGTATCGAAATCGCTTCCTCCTCCACCCGAGGTGTCTAAGCGCGTTGCGGATAGGCCGGTGGAGAGGTCTCCTGGCTGGGGCTGATTGGCTGGCGCACCTTCCCAAATTACCGGTGATCCGGAAACCCAGTGGCTGCCGGAAATTACATCCGGCACGCGTCAGCCAAACCTTTCACAGTTGCGGGGGCAGCACCGGATTTTCACCGATTTCCCTGTTCCGCCGGCCTAGAACCCTAGCTAACCGTATATAAGCGCGTCTGCCAAGGGGCTATGCCAAGGGTCGTTGATATTAGGAATGATTGCCAAAAAGATTGACCCCGGAAACACGCCACCAGATTTTGCCATCGCGGTGGATTGCATCGATTCTGGTCAGTGATAGCGGGCTTAACTTGAACGATAGAGCGGCCTGGGGTTCCCCGCCAAGGGCATGGCTGATGGCTGCCCGGATCGATCCTGCGTGGGCGACGGCGATAATGTTCCGTCCGCTATGATTGCTATTCAGCCGTTCCACCGTCGTAGTGACTCGGGCGACAACGTCGGTAAAACTTTCTCCCTCTGGCATGCGGGTCTGGGCGGGGTCTTGCCAGTATGGGTCGCTTTCCCTGGCCGGGATATCGGCCCAGCGCGCGCCCTCCCAGTCGCCGAAGGCCTGTTCCCGCAGGCTATCGTCTTCTGTGACGCTTTGCTGCGGTGAGATTCTGGTGGCTAGTTTTTTAGCGGTTTCTCTGGCTCGCTGCAGGGTTGTCGTCAGCCAGATAGCATCCTCGGGCAGGTTTTTTGCGAGCTCGTCGAACTGGCTGGCATCCGAGAGGTCGGCTGCCAAATCCGATTGCCCATAAATCTTGCCGTCTGGATTGATCACCGGCGCGTGACGGATCCACCACCAGCGTGTCGTTGTGGTAGTGGTCATGGTCCGACCGCCAGGAGGCCAATCAGAACACAAATCTCGGTCACCTGCTGGCCGGCGCCCAGCACATCGCCTGTCTGCCCCCCTATCTGGCGCCGGGCGACCGCCCCTATTGCTGCACAGGCCGCCAGTGTTGCGATAATTGTCACCAGCATCGCCTGCCACCCGGTCAGGACCAGCAGGCTGGCGAGGGCTAATCCGCAGGCTGTTCGGACGCTTGTGGCCTCCGGCTTGCCGGCGTTTACTGCCATGCCATCGTTACGCGCCATGGGCAGACGGTTCATCAAAAGCACTGGGGTCAAACGGGAAGCCGAAGCGGCGACTATCATCGCCATTGCGGCGGCCCAAAGCCCGCTATTCATGAGGGCGACAAGGAGTGCGCCTTTCAATCCAACGGCCATGATTAGCGCGAGCACACCATAGGTGCCGACGCGGCTGTCACGCATGATTTCCAGCTTGGCGTCACTGTTGGCGCCGCCGCCGAACCCGTCCGCGACATCGGCAAGACCGTCTTCATGCAGCGCACCGGTCAGCAGGATCGAGAACCCAATTGCAATCAGGACCGCCACCACGTCGGGCAGGCCAACCAATATGCAGAGAAATAGTGTGGCCGCGGACAGCATCCCCACCAGCGTGCCGACCATCGGGAACCAGCGGCTGGATCGTGCGAATACGGAAGGAGATACGGTTGCGACCACGTTAACCGGCAGGCGGGTCAGCAGACCGAGGCAGAGCTTAATTTCCATCCACAGGTTGGAATTCTCGGTTTCAGTCATAGGGATTAGGGTCTATTGACTAGGGCAGATTTTGAATAGACGCGGTCGATAAACGGTCATGATGAATATTCAGTCGCTGGATGAAGCTCGCGCACTCTTACGCGAACTGCCGGGTCCCGACAACAGTGCAGCGGCGCAGGCCGCGCTGCGGGAAGCAACGCTCACTAAACCGGCCGGCTCTCTGGGCAGGCTTGAAAACCTGGTCGAACAAGTGTGCGCCTGGCAGGGACATCATCCCCCGTCCCACGATAGGTGCCGGATGGCAATATTCGCCGGCAACCACGGCATTACCGCTGAAGGAATATCCGCCTTTTCCGCTGATGTTACCGCGCAGATGGTCGGGAATTTCAATAAGCGGGGTGCGGCGATCAATCAGTTTTGCGTGGGCGCTGGCCTGGATCTGAAAATCTTTCCCCTTGACCTGGATACACCCACCCGGAATTTCGCTCGGGAACCTGCCATGACCGGTGACGAGTGCGCGCGCGCAATGGCTATAGGTATGTCGGCTGTCGAGAGCGGGTTAGACCTTCTGTGTCTGGGTGAAATGGGCATCGGCAATACCACAGCGGCCGCTGCGCTGTGCCATGCGATATTCGCCGGCGACGCGGAAAATTGGGTTGGCCCCGGAACCGGCCTGGGGGGAGAGGCGCTTACCAACAAGATTAGGGTCGTGCGGGACGCCGTTGCATCTCACGGACCGCGACTGAAAGACGGGCTCGATGTGCTTTGCTGTTTCGGTGGCCGGGAAATTGCCGCTATAGCCGGTGCCGTGCTTGCCGCTCGCTTTGCGCGGGTTCCAGTAATTCTCGACGGGTATGTCTGCTGCGCGGCCGCGGCGGTTTTGTTCGCCGTAGAAAAATCCGCGCTTGATCATTGTGTGGTCGGCCATGTGTCCGCTGAACCCGGTCACCGCCATTTGCTGGAGGCGCTCGGCCAGCGACCGTTGCTCGATCTCGACATGCGGTTGGGCGAAGGCTCGGGGGCGGCTTTGGCCCTTATGATAGTGCAGGCAGCCATCACCTGTCATGCCGGGATGGCGACGTTCGATGAAGCTGGCGTATCGGGCAAAGCGGGGGATTAGTCACCCACATAGACTGCCGAAATCGCCGTCTATTGCGCAATCCTGTCATGAAGACAAGTGTCTGAACGCCGGATTATACCAAATTGTGATCAATGCTATTGCGCATTAGTGAGCCCATTTGCAGATTTAATGACTCCAGAATTCTCATTGTCCGTTTGGAGACTTTGTGGGGCGGACGAATTGGTTAGGTGGTTTACGCCCTCGAACTGGCTGAATCGATTGTGGTTCCCTCGGGGGGTGTTGTTCCCACTCACGAGGTTCCCATGTGGACTGATGAAAACCGCTCCCGTTACAACCGTGACAAGCTGCGTTATCCGAGCGATCTGACCGATGAGGAGTGGGTGCATATAGAGCCGTTGATCTCGCCGGGCAAGCCCGGCGGTGGTAAACGGCACGTCGATATCCGCAAGGTGGTTAACGGCGTGATGCACTTGCTCAGCACCGGCTGCCATTGGTCCTCGTTGCCCAAGGAGCTGCCGCCCAGAAGCACCGTGCACGGTTACCTCAGCCTGAGGAACCGGGATGGAACGCTGGATCGCATCCATCATATGCTCTACGTCGAGTGCCGAGAGAAGGCCGCGCGCAAAGCAGACCCCACAGCTTGCCTCATCGACAGCCAGAGCGTGAAAAGCGCTGAAAAAGGGGGTCTTGCGTCAATCCGCCCGGTTAGGGGCGACTTTTTCAACGGGTTGATAACGGTTAATGGTGCGTTTTCTTTGGGGAAAGGCACCGAAAAATGTGAAATTTCGATCTGTTGATTGGACCAATTCACGTTAGCTTAACCAAAGATTGGCTGACAGGGGTGATCCCCTGTCCAAACAGGCTATCGGCGCTTGCGCCGATAGTATCCGCCCAAGCGCCGATAAGTTGGGCTATTGGGCCAGTAACGCCTTCTGCTTGGCCTCCATCTTGGCGCTCCATAGGCCATTTTCCTTGTAATAGCGGATGGCGCCTTCGTGGAATGGCTGGACGGCGTTATCAATTGCCCGATTGTCTAGGTGATAGAATGACGGTCCTATCTTCCCCAAATCGAACACTCCGTGGTCTAATGGAGAAGTGGCGCCACGGAATCAGTGGCAGCCAAATAGTATTTTTCCGCTGGAGTGAGTGCACGGATGGGACGCCTTCACACCCGCATGTACGGGCCCAATAAATTCAAGCTCGGTTTGTTCGGGCAGAATTGTTCCGGTGGGCTGACCATGACCAAGGCGCCGGAGCGCTGGGACCCGAGTTGGCAAAATAACGCCGCGGCAGCACGTCTTGCCGATGAAGCGGGGCTCGAATTCATCCTGCCGATCGGCCGGTGGCACGGCTATAAGGGTGAAACCGATACCGAGGGATCAAATTTTGAAACGCTTACCTGGGCGTCCGGGCTGCTGGCGGTGACCCAGGACGTATGCCTGTTCGGCACCGTCCACGTGCCCTTTATCGGCCCCATATTTGCGGCCAAGCAGATGGTCACCGCCGATCATATCGGTAAGGGAAGGTTCGGCCTCAACATGGTGTCGGGCTGGAACGCCGGCGAGCACGCAATGTTCGGCGTGAGCTTACGCGAACATGAAGAACGCTACGCCTATACCGAGGAGTGGGTGACCATCCTCAAACGGGTGTGGGCGGAAGACCAACCGTTCGACTTCAAGGGCAGATATTTTGACCTCAAGAACGTACTGCTCAAGCCCCGGCCCTATGGCGACGACCGGCCCATTCTGGTCAGCGCTGGTAATTCGCCCGCCGGCAAGGCCTTTGCCGCGCGCCATGCCGATTGTCTGTTCACGTCGATCATGGAGTTCAAGGATTTTGGCCCCAGCGTCGCCGCGCTCCGCGCGTCGGCCGAGGCGGAAAATGTCGGCATTTATGCGAGCGGCCACATGATAGCGAAACCAACCCGGAAAGAAGCGCGGGATTACTATAATTACATCGTCTACGACACCGGTGATTGGGAGGCCGCCGAACACGCCGTGGCGATCCGCACTAAGGGCCGCAACACGCCGCTAAAAATGCTAAAGACGCTGAAGGAACGCATGATCAGCGGTGTCGGTACCTATCCGGTGGTCGGCAGTTACGACGATGTGGTCGATAAATACTGCCAAATGAGCGCGTGCGGTGTCGATGGCATCGCCATCGGGCTGGTAAATTACATCGAAGATTTCCCCGTACTCCGCGACGAGATTCTGCCCCGCATGGAACGGCTTGGCCTGCGCCAGCCCGTTGCCACCTGAGACCAAGGAAGCCGCCCCAATGAAGCGCCAAGACACCCGCATGTATGGCCCCAACAAGTTCAAGCTCGGGCTGTTCGGTCTCAACTGTTCCGGCGGGCTGACCATGACCAAGGCGCCAGAATACTGGGACGCCTCATTCGAAAACAATCTCAAGGTGGCGCGGCTGGCCGACGAGGCGGGGCTCGAGTTTCTGCTGCCCATCGGGCGCTGGCACGGCTATGGCGGTGAGACCGACACGGCCGGCGAATCCTTTGAAACCCTGACCTGGGCGTCGGGCCTTCTTGCCGGCACAAGGGACATCTGTATTTTTGGCACCGTTCATGTGTCCCTGCTCAGCCCCATCTTTGCCGCCAAGCAAATGGTGACGGCGCATCATATCGGCGAAGGCCGGTTCGGGCTCAATATCGTGTCGGGCTGGAATGTCGGCGAACACGAAATGCATGGCGTGCAGATCCGTGAACATGACGAGCGCTATAACTATTCCGAAGAATGGGTCTCCATCGTCAAGCGCATCTGGTCCGAGCACGAGCCATTTGATTACAAGGGCAAGTATTTCGACCTCAAGGGCGTTGAGCTCAAGCCCAAGCCCATCGATGGTGACCGGCCCTTGCTGATCAGTGCCGGCAATTCATCGGCGGGCCTGGCTTTTGCCGGGCGCCATGCCGATTGTCTGTTCACTTCGGTGCGCGAACTCGACGAATTGTCGGCTAAGGTTGCTGAATTGGAGAAAGACCGCCCCGCCGGCAGCGCCGGGATCTATGCCAGCGGCCACCTCATCTGCAAACCGACGGCCAGGGAAGCCGACGAGTATTATCACTATCTGGTTTATGAGAACGGCGATTGGGAAGCGGCCGAGCACACCGTCAAAATCCGCACTCGCGGTGGCTCCACTTCGGGCGCAAAGCTCGCCGAGATGAAAGAGGTCATCATTAGCGGCACCGGCACCCACTGCGTGAAGGGCAGCTATGACGCAGTCGCCGAACATTTCAAGGTGCTCAGCGAATGTGGCATTGATGGCATGGCGATCGGGCTGGTCAACTATATCGACGATTTCCCCGCGCTCCGCGATGAAGTCCTGCCGCGCATGCAACGGCTGGGGTTGCGGGTCTAAGGCTGGCGAATATCGGCGCTACGGCAATTTTTAAAAACAACCCCATACAATAAAAAAACGGTATTATAATACCTTATTTTTGCATGAAAAAGTTTACCCCGCCGCCTCATCCGGCTGCATGTGCGTGAGCGATCTGCAGTCATAATATGGCGCAGGCGTCTGAAAAAGCGGGCCGGGGGTCGCGCGGTGGCAGGCCGGCCGGATCACCGAAACCCAGGTTGCAGATGAAGTTGGATCGCCAGCTGGCGTGATCGCCATTACTAAAGAACGCCGCATCGACTTTTGCGTTGTCAAAACCCGACATGGGGCCGACATCGAGCCCCATGGCGCGCGCTGCCAACATAAAATAAGCGCCTTGCAGCGAGCCGTTGCGGAACGCGGTCTTCTTAATGAGATCCTCGCCCGAAAACCACTTGTCAGCCCCAGGGACGCGGTAGAGACGCGCCAGGGTGGCGGGAAATTCCAGATCGTGGGCGATGATGGCGGTTACCGGCGCCGCCAGGGTTTTGTCCCGATTGGTGGAAGACAGCGCGGGGGCCAATCGTTCGCGGCTTTCCGCCGACCGCAGAAACAGAATGCGCATGGGCTGGCAGTTGGCGCTGGTCGGCGGCATGTGCGCCAACTCATAGGCTGCCTGCAACAACGCGTCCGGTACGGGCCTGTCGTGGAACGCATCGACCGTGCGTGCCTCGCGAAAAAGCCTGTTCAGCGCGTCATTGTCCAGGGGGTCGCCAATGCCAGTACTCATTTTAAGCCCTTCAAAATTGTCATTTCCGCCAGTTTATACTGACTGTATCGCGTGCGGGTCCGATTGGGTACACAGGGAAGCAAAGACCCTGTTGTTCGCTTGATTTTCAGCCATACTATTTTCTAATTCGTGCCAGTATAAGGCCCTAAGCATTCGCGGGTTTTTGGCAAGGGTGTGCAGAAGGTAGTTCTTGCTGGCGAGAGAAATTTCGTTAATCGGCAGCATCCCGCTCGGTTCTGCAGATGATGTCTTTTCAGCCGTCGGCCGTTCAATTCGGCCCACTGGGATATACCGCGGCGGCGGAGGCCTCCTACAAGGTGTTTACCGCGGCCGGGGCAACAGGAACAATTTTAGCCAATTGCCGGTTTCAGGTCGGTGTTGCGACCGCGCTTAGCGTGGTCGGGCAATATGTCGATGATGCTTTCCAGATCGCGGTCGAGCCGGCCTATGACAGCCGCCTGCTGGAAGAGATCCCCCAAATCGTGGCGGTCATTCCGCATGACGCGCTGGTGATCCAGTGGAACCTGGCGACCGAGCTCAGTATTATCGAGGTGCGGCGGCCGGTTTATTTAGATCAGGTATGGAATGGCATTCTGGATCGCGTCGTGCGCGCCGCCGAAATTGTACCCGATGGTGTGGAGCTTGGGCTGCATTTCTGTTTCCGCGATTTCGAGTTCAATGACTTTCCGTTGCCGGCGGACCTCGACGGGATCGTCGATCTCACTAATGGCATATCCGGTCTGGTTGGCCGGTCCATTGACTGGATCCATTTTCCGGTGCCCAAACACACGCGCGACGGAAATTATTTTGCGCCGGTGGAGCAGTTGAACCTGCATGACGAAACGCAGTTATTTCATGGCGTTATCCATACTGGCGATGATATCGCCATGACCCACCACCAGATCGCCCTCGCCGCGCAGCGGGTCGCTTCATTCGGTGTTGCCAGTGAATGCGGACTGGGCGATTTGGCGGCAAGCGAAATCACTCCGGTGCTCGCAAAAAATTCGGTTGATTGCCGGCCCAAGGTGACGGGCGCCCGGCAAGGGCCTATGCTATAGGCCGGTGGTTCCCTGCCATGGTAAAATGATCATTTAATGAGTTTCACAGGGCTATATGCAACGCAGTACAGACCGCATTTTGACCACCCATGTTGGCAGCCTTATTCGGCCCGACGAGCTGTTGACCTACATCCGGCCTTTGCAGGCCGGTGAGCCCTATGACCTTGCCGCCTATGCGGCCTGCTTGACATCCAGTGTCGCAAATATCGTGAGCCAACAGGCGGCGGCCGGACTTGATGTGATAAGCGATGGCGAGTTTGGGAAATCCATCAGCTGGTCTCAGTACGCGCTCGAAAGGTTAAGCGGCTTCGAACAGCGGCCGATTTCCGCCGAAGGCAATGCCTTTGCCCAAGGCGCGGACAGGGAGCGTTTCGCCGCGTTTTACGAGGAACTAGACGGCAAACAAAAATACGCTACGGTAAACGAGGCGGTCTGCGTGGGGCCAATCGCGTATACCGGGCTAGCCGAGGTCGAACGGGATATTACCAATTTCAAGGCGGCACTGGCGCAGGCCGATGTTACCGAAGGGTTTTTGCCGGTTGCCGCACCGTCCAGTGTCATCCCCGACCGCCGCAACGAATTCTATGCGAGCGAGGATGACTGCCTGGAAGCCATCGGCAAGGCCATGCAGGTGGAATACAACGCTATCGTCGATGCCGGGTTGTTACTGCAGCTTGATGATGCGCGCGCCACCGTAACCTACGACAGGATGGTGCCGCCGGGCACGTTCGCGGAATACCGTGATTGGGTCGCAAAACATGTGGCGGTTCTTAATTTCGCCCTCGAAGGCATACCGGCGGAAAAAATCCGCTACCATGTTTGCTGGGGTAGCTGGCCTGGACCGCATACCACCGATGTCGCATTAAAGGATATCGTCGATCTTATTCTGCGGGTCAATGCAGGCGCCTATGTCATCGAGGGGGCAAACCCGCGTCACGAACATGAATGGAAGGTCTGGGGTGACGCGGATCTGCCCGAAGATAAGATCCTGATCCATGGCGTCATCAGCCATTCGACCAATGTGGTTGAACATCCCGAGCTGGTGGCTGAGCGGATCGTTCGGGTGGCCAGAAATTTGGGCCGCGAACGGGTTATAGCCGGTACGGATTGCGGATTTGCACAAGGTCCGTTATATCGCCGCGTTCACCCCTCGATCATGTGGGCCAAGTTCGATGCCCTGGTTCAGGGGGCCGATATCGCCAGCAAGGAACTTTGGGGTTAAGGTGCCAGGTTCCGCGCGATGTGGATTTGTGATGGGCCAGGCATGTGATGGGAAGGAGAATGGTAATTGGTGGTGGCATTGTCGCGCATTGAAGGGTGTCGGATATAACAGATGAAAGCAAATCAAATAGATGCTTATGGCGGTCCGGAGGTGCTCCAGCTGCGCGATGTCATCGATCCGGTCGCCGACGCGGGTGAACTGGTTGTCGATATTTATGCCGCGAGCGTCAATCCTGTGGACTGGAAAATCCGAAACGGCGCGCGCAAGGACAATTTGTTTTTGGATTTTCCTTACACGCCGGGTATCGATTTCTCGGGGGTGGTTCGGGCGGCCGGTGACGCCGTTACCGAATTCCGGGCCGGAGACGGGGTATTTGGCATAACACCACAGACCCAGCAGGGGGCCTATGCCGAAGCGATCGCCGTCGATGCATCGCTCGTTGCGCGCAAGCCCGCCGGCCTGTCCCATGTGGACACGGCCGCGCTGGCGCTGGTCGGCGCGACGGCCATCGTTTCGTTGGATACGGTTGGGCTCGCCTCGGGCGAAACAATTCTAATTCACGCCGCCGCCGGCGGTGTCGGCGGTTTTGCGGTGCAATATGCGAAGCATCTTGGCGCGACCGTTTATGCCACCGCCAGCGCCCTCAACCATGACTATGTCCGTGACCTGGGCGCCGATGAAGTGATC
>Ga0315338_1002605_pt1 | contig 17389 bp, 15 predicted proteins | sample ASW8metaG_FD_204518 | JGI IMG/M metagenome (GOLD analysis project Ga0315338, IMG submission 204518) | Ammonia-oxidizing marine archaeal communities from Monterey Bay, California, United States - ASW #8 | ecosystem: Environmental > Aquatic > Marine > Coastal | place: USA: California | collected... | reverse complement strand
GCAAGACCAGCTGCAAATGTTACTGCGTGTTGTTCTGCAATTCCTACATCGAAACTTCTACTTGGAAATTCTTTTTGAAATAAATCTACACCTGTACCTCCAGGCATAGCAGCAGTAATTGCGACAATTTTTTTATCTTTTTTTGCTTCGCTAATTAAACTATTTGCATAAACTTTTGTATATGAAGGTGCTTTAGATTCTGATTTTTGTTGTACCCCAGTTGCAACATTAAATTTATTTACGCCATGATATTTATCATCAGATTTTTCTGCAGGGTCATACCCTTTACCTTTTTTGGTAACACAATGAATAAGTATTGGACCATTCTTATATTTTTTTGCATTTTCTAATACAGGGATTAAACTTTTCAAATTATGTCCATCAACTGGCCCAACATAGAAAAAACCTAATTCTTCAAAAAGTGTTCCGCCAGTTACAAAACTTCTTGCAAGTTCTTCAGCTTTTTTTGCAGCTTTACCAATCCTATCAGGAAATGTTTTTGAAACAATTTTTCCTCCAAGATTTTTAAATGATTGATAAGTGCCAGATGAAATTAGTCTTGAAAGATAATTGCTTAATGCGCCAACAGGTGGTGCTATTGACATATCATTATCATTAAGAATAACTACTAATCTTGATTTTTCAGAACCCGCATTATTCATTGCTTCATAGGCCATACCTCCGCTCATTGCGCCATCACCTACAACGCAAATAACATGATTTTTTTTCTTCATTAAGTCTCTAGCTATAGCCATTCCTAAACCAGAAGACATTGCTGTTGAAGCATGAGCAGCGCCAAATGGATCATACTCGCTTTCCGTCCTTTTTGTAAATCCATAAAGACCGTTTTTTTGTCTAAGTGTTTTTATTTTATCTCTTCTTCCAGTTAAAATTTTATGCGGATAAGCTTGGTGTCCTACATCCCAAACTAATCTATCTTTTGGTGTATTAAAAACATAATGAATAGCTACAGTTAATTCTATTACTCCCAAGCTCGCGCCTAGATGTCCGCCCGTAACTGATACTGCGTCTATAGTTTCATTTCGCAACTCACTTGCTAAATCTTCCAAATTATTTTTCGGTAATTTACGTAAATCTTTTGGAAAATTTATTTTATCTAATAAAGGTGTATTGGTCTCTCCCATATAGGAATTATTATATTATATTTATTTATTTCTTTCTACAATAAATCTGGCAATTTCTCTCAACAAATCTGCTTTTTTATCAAAAGCTTCCAAGTGTTTGATTGCTTGATTTGCAAGAAATTCTAATTGTTTTTTTGCTCTTTCTATTCCTAAAATTGAAACAAAATTTTTTTTTCCAGCTTTTTTATCTTTTTTAACTTTTTTTCCTAATTTCTTTGTTGTACTAGTAACATCAAGTAAATCATCTCTAATTTGATAAGCTAATCCTATATCATGTGCATAACCTTGTAATGCAAATTTATCTTTTTTCTCAGCCCTGCCTAAAATTGCTCCGGCGTTACATGAAAAAGCTATTAATGCTCCTGTTTTTAATCTTTGAATCCTTGTTATAACACCAATACTTAATTTTTTATTTTCTGCTTCAAGATCCATCATTTGTCCTGCAACCATTCCATAAGCTCCAGATGCTTTTGCTAATTCTTGAATTAATTCGCATCTAATTTTTGGGTCATTATGTGTTAAATTATCTGCTAAAACCTGAAAAGATAAAGTAAGTAAAGAGTCGCCAGCTAAAATTGCTGTTGCTTCATTATATTTTTTATGAGTTGTAGGTAGACCTCTTCTTAAAACATCATTATCCATTGAAGGTAAATCATCATGTATCAGTGAATATGCATGAATCATTTCTATTGATGATGCAACTCGTAAAGCATTCTTTTCATCAACATCAAATAATTTTGATGATTGGATTACTAAAAAAGGTCTTAATCTTTTTCCGGTAGATAAAATCGAATAATGAATTGCTTCAAAAAGTTTTTTTTCTATACCTTTCCCAATCGGTAAAAGTGACTTTATTGTTTTATTAACTTCTTTTTGCGCATTTTGTAAATCTCTTTCTAAATTATTCATTTTTTTTTTCTTTATTCATATCAGTGTCATGTTCTTTTGCCTCATCTATTTTCTTTTTTGCTTCTTTCAATTTTTTTTCACAGTGTTTTTTTAATAATACTCCTTTATTATATAAATTGACCGCATTTTCTAAGGTTGAATCTCCATCTTCAAAACTTTCCGTAATATTTTCTAGCTCTTCCATAGCATCTTCAAATGAAAGATTAATAATATCTTTCTCATTAATTTTTTTTTTATTCATAAAATCAGTCCTTTTACATGTTCTAAGCAACTTTCTGATAAAGCTTTAATATTATAACCTCCTTCTAAGCATGAAATCAATTTACCTTTACAATGCTTAGTGGCAAAATTATTAAGTACTTTAGTTATCCAGTAAAAATCATCTTTTGTTAATCGAAAATCCGCTAATGGATCATCTACATGAGCATCAAAACCCGCGGAAATAAAAATAATATCTGGAGAAAATCTTTTTAGATTCGGAATTATTATATCCTCGTATGATTTTTTAAATAACAAACTATCGGTTCCAGCGGGCAAAGGAACATTAACTATGTTATTATTTACTCCTGTTTCTTCTTTAAAACCTGTACCTGGAAAAATCCCTTCTTGATGTGTCGAAGCATAAAACATATCAGGGTTATCCCAAAACATTTTTTGTGTACCATTTCCATGATGAACATCAAAATCGATAACAGCACATTTCTTAACTTTGTATTTTAATTTTGCATAATTAGCCCCTATTGCAACATTGTTAAAAAAACAAAAGCCCATTGCCCTTTCAGGTTCGGCGTGATGGCCTGGTGGCCTAATAGGACAAAATGCATTTTTAAACTTTCCTTCAAAAATAATATCGATTGCTTTACAAACAGATCCCGTAGCTTTTAATGCAGCTTCAATGCTATATTTACTTAAAACTGTATCAGCATCAATTCTGAAAAAATCTTCTTTTGGAGATTTGTTTTTTATATCTTTAAAATAATTTTTAGAATGTACTGTATAAAAATATTTTGGTTCAATTTTTTCTCCCTCAAACCATTTTATTTTTTGCGACTTAAATTCTTTAAGTGTCTTATTAATAGCAATTAATCTTTCCTTACTTTCAGGATGATTAATTCCTGTATCATGTAGAATACAATCTTTATGTGTTACAATAGCAGTAGACATAATAAATAAATTTATCTTGAAAATACTTTTACTAAAATATTCATTGTTAAATGAATTATGAAAAAAATTATTTTATTCATCTTTATATTTATATTTGTAAATTATAACACTGAAGTTTTACAGGCAAACACTGAAAAACTTGCAAAAGTTTCAGTTAAAACCGTGAAAAAAGAATATATAAGCGAGACTTATATAGTTACTTCAAGAATTGCTCCATTTAAAAGTGATGCAATATCAGTCAAAAGTCCTGGTCCAATAGAAGATGTTTATGTAGAAGTAGGTGATTTTGTAAAAAAAGGAGATGTATTACTTAAAATAGAAAATGATGAGTTAGAGGCAGACAAAAATAATAAAGAAGGAGAGTTGTCAGAAAGCTTAGCAAAATTAGAATTAGAAGAAAAAAAACTTGAAAGACTTAAAGCTTTAATGAAATCGCCTTCTTTTAAAAAAGCTGAGTATGAAGATCAAATAAATATTGTAAAAGCAGCTGAAGGTAATTTAATTAAAATTACATCTCAATATAATAAAGCTAAAATAATTTATGATGATGCAATTTTAAAAGCTCCGTATTCGGGTGTTATATCAAAAAGATTAGTTACAAAAGGAAAATATGTTAATACCGGTACTCCTGTATTTGAAATAGTTAATAATGAAAAATTTGAAATAGAAGCAAATATTCCTTCTGATAAAATTCCTTTGTTAAATAAAAAAAAAGAAGCAGAAATTATTTTACTTGATGGAAAAACTTTAAAAACATCCTTTCGATCAATTGTTCCGAAAGAAAATCCAAATACAAGAACTGTTATTGTAAGATTTAAACCACTTTTTAATCAAAAAAAATCTAATCTTTTAATTAATCAAAATATGAATTTGAAAATATTTTTAAAATCAAAAAAACCAATAAAAACAATAGTTAAAGATGCATTGTTAATTAAGAATGGTAATACAGTTGTTTATGTTATAGAAGATAGCATTGCAAAATTAAAAGCAGTTAAAACTGGAATATCTTATCAAGATTCTATTGAAATAATAGAAGGATTAGATGTAGGTGAAAAAGCTGTAACTAGAGGAAATGAAAGATTGAGACCTAATCAAAAAGTGCAAATAGAGGAAGCTAACTAAATTGAATATCATTAAAAATTGTCTTAAAAGACCAATAATAATTTATTCTTTAATAATATTAATTCTTTTTTCCGGACTTTTAGCATTATTAAAAATCCCAATCCAATTAACACCTGATGTAAGAAAACCTGTCATTGAAATAACCACAAACTGGCAAGGTGGCTCACCTAGCGAAGTAGAAAGAGAAATTGTTATTAAACAAGAAGATGTTTTAAAATCTGTGAAAGGAATAGAAAGAATAAGAAGTAATGCATACGATAAAAAATCAGAAATAAAATTAGAATTTAGTTCAACAAAAAATTTTGAAAAATCTTTGTTAATGGCATCAAATGCACTTGATAGAGTAAGAGGAATGCCAGAAGAAATTATGAAACCAACTATTGAAACTTCTGGTAGTGAAGACTCTCCAATTGCTTGGATAATGCTAAGACCTATTAAAAAAATTAATAAATCAATGAATGAATTTGGAGATTTGGCTGATAATTTAGTTAAAACAGAATTAGAAAAAATTCCTGGAATTTCAAGATCTAATATGTTTGGAGGAAGTAAGACTGAAATGCAAGTTATTGTAGATCCTCAAAGATTATCTTTATATAAATTAACAATCTCAGATATTGCAAATAGTTTGATGTCATCTAATGTTTCTTTAACTGCAGGAGATATTGATGAAGGAAAAAGAAAATATTTAATAAGAGCTGAAGGTCAGTTAGATAGCCCTGAAAAGATTAAAAAAGTAGTACTTAAAGTAAATAAAGACGAACAAACACAATTTTCATCAAAAATTTTTTTAGAAGATGTGGCTGAGGTTAAATATGGAATCAAAGAACCTGTTGCATATATTCGGTCATTAGGAAAAGAGGTGATCGCTATAAATTTAGTAAGAGATGTTGGGGTAAATGTCTTAGAAACAATGAAAGAAGTAAAAGAGACAATAGAAAGATTAAATCCTCTATTAAATAAAGAAGGTCTTGAGCTTAAACAAGTATACGATGAAACTGTTTATATAAATTCTTCAATAGACTTAGTTCAACAGAATATTATTGTTGGGGGTCTTTTAGCTGCTTTAGTGTTGTTAATATTTTTAAACTCAGCTAGGGCTACTTTGGTAATTGCAACTACCATACCTCTGACAATAATTGGAACTTTTGTTGCAATGGCTGTATTGGGAAGATCCTTGAATGTAATAAGTTTAGCTGGCTTAGCTTTTGCTGTTGGAATGGTTATCGATGCTGCAATTGTTGTACTAGAAAATATCTTTAGGCATAAAGAAATGGGTAAAAATGATTATGACGCATCTTTGATTGGTACAAAAGAGGTATGGCAAGCAGTTTTTTTATCTGCATTAACGACAGTTTTGGTTTTCATACCTTTATTATTGGTACAAGTAGAAGCTGGTCAATTATTTAGAGATATATCTGTTGCAATTTGTGTTGCTATAAGCTTGTCTCTTGTTTTAGCTATAACATTGATCCCTGTTATTTCTAATAAATTAAAACTTTTACAAACTGATAGTAAAAAAAAAATTTGGAAATTTAATAATCCTAGAATACTAAACATTATTGCTTTAAATTTTTTGTATAAGTTTTACAAATATTTAGCATGGGTGTTACCCTCTAAAAAAAGAGCAACAATTACAATTACAACAATTATTCTAGTTACTATTTTTGGAATTTTTTTTCTAAAACCTAAACTTGAATATTTACCAGAAGGAAATAAAAATTTGGTTTTTGGTGTACTGATTCCACCCCCTGGATACAATCTTGAAACAACTAGCGAAATAGCTCAGGATATTGAAAACCAAATTAAACCTTATTTTATTTTAGAGGAAGGCGGAAGCGCAAATGCAACTGAATATCCTAGAATAAACAACTTTTTCTTTGTATCAACTTCTACAAGAATTTTTATTGGTGCCTCTACTAAAAACCCAAATAATATTAAAAAAATTATTCCACTGATGGAAAAACTTGCTTTTCAAGAATCTGGAACTTTAGGATTTATTAATCAGCCATCTATTTTTGGAAGAACAGCAGGAGGTAGTAGAAAAATTGATATAAATTTTAGCGGTTCTGATTTAAATGAAATTCTAGATATAGCTAAAAAAGCTTTTTTTATTTCGACTAAAGTTTTTCCTCAAAAAAATGGAAGTACTCAAATTACTCCTAAACCAGGTTTAGAACTTGGTACGCCGGAACTTAGGTTTATTCCGGATATGGAAAAATTATCTGAAAATGGCATCACAGTAAGAGAATTTGCTAATAGTATGGACGCTTTTAATGATGGTTTATGGATAGATGAAATTGTTGCCGATAGCAAAAATATGGATCTAAGAATAATAGGAAAAAAAGATCAAAATAGTAATTTTACTCAACAAATAGCAAACATTCCCATAGTTTCAAAGTCTGGAATTACCGTACCTTTATCATCACTTTCTAAAAATGAAATTACATCAAGTGCTATTTCAATTCGTCATATAAATTTTAAAAGAACTGTAAGTTTGCAAATTAGACCCCCTTCTCAAATTCCTTTAGAGGTAGCAATAAAAATACTAGATGATGCTGTAGTTAAAAGCCTAACCGATGAGGCATTTGAAAAAGGAATTACAATAAATTTATCAGGAACAGCTGATAAATTATCACAAACATTTGACTCGATGTCATTGACAATTGCTATTGCTTTAATTTTAGTTTTCTTAAGCCTAGCTATTCTTTTAGAGAGTTTTATTTTATCCCTAGTAATAATAATTGCAGTTCCACTTGCAACAGTTGGGGGTTTTGTTGGTCTGAAAATACTTAACTTATTTACTTATCAAGCATTGGATATGTTAACTTTACTTGGTTTTTTAATTTTAATTGGAATAGTAGTTAATAACTCTATTTTATTAGTACTTCAAACTGTAGATTTAATTAAAAAAAAAATGTCTAAACAAGATGCTATTTTTGAGTCAGCGCGAACTAGAGTAAGACCTATATTCATGTCTACATTAACAAGTATATTTGGAATGTTCCCTTTAGTGTTATTTCCAGGGGCAGGTTCTGAATTATATAAAGGTTTAGGCTCGGTTGTCATCGGAGGATTGTTTTTATCGGCAATAGTAATTCTAATAATAGTTCCTGCTTTGTTAACTTTAACAGTTGATGAAAAAAAAATAATTAAATACTCTTACAAATAGAGATCTTTATTATTCCATTTTTTTTATTTGAACTTTGAAATAAACAATTATTTATTTCACAAAATGCCTGAAAATCCTTTATTGCTTGTGAATCTGTTGTCAGAACCTCCAAAATATCGCCTGTTTTTAGCTTTTTTAAAACTTTTTCTGCTTTTAAGACAGGAATTGGACATCTTAAACCTTTTACATTTAAAATTTTTTTAGTCATAATTAATCATTATGAAACTAAATATTTAATAAAAAAATAAAATTATTGAAAAAATTTATCTTTTATAAAAGAATCATATAAAAAAAAAATAAAATGTTAATAAGGGATATTTTAAAAAAAAAAGGAAGCAAGACTATCACAGCAAGCAAAGAGTCAAAAATAGTTGATATTGCTCACATTCTATCAAAAGAAAAAATAGGTGCTGTGGTTATTTTGGAAAAAGAGAAAGTAGTTGGTATTTTATCTGAAAGAGATATTGTTCGTGGATTCACTCAAAAAAAATCAGTCAGAAATACGTGTGCTGAAGAATTAATGACAAAAAATGTATTTACGTGCTCTACAGATGACAACAATGAAGATCTGTTAACATTAATGGTAAATAAGCACATTAGGCATTTACCGGTTCTAGATAAAGATAAGCTTGTTGGAGTTGTTAGTATTGGTGATTTAGTAAAAGATCGAACAAAAAGATTAAAAAAAGAAATAGACCAACTTAAATCATACGTCACCAAATCATACTAACATTACGAATCAATAAACTAAATACAAGTTATTAATTATTTAAACTTGATTTAATAGATTAGTAAGATATTTTTTTATTTAATAAAAAATGAAAACCATTAAAAATTTATTCGTACTAGTCTTATTCACTTTAATATTTAACCCTATTATTGCTGAAGAAAATGTTTTGAATATTGGTTTACTTAAATGGGGCAGTGTAAATTGGGAAATGGATATTATCAAAAAAAACGAATTAGATAAAAGAAATAACATTATTATAAAAAAAAAATTCTTTTCTACTAAAAATGCTGCAGCAATTGCTCTACAAGGTAAAGCTGTTGATATGATAGTTACTGACTGGATATGGGTTTCTAGACAAAAAGCAGAAAACAAAAAATATGTATTTTATCCGCATTCAATGTCTGTAGGAGCTATATTGGTTAAACACGATTCAGAAATAACTGATATAAAAGGTTTGCAAAATAAAAAACTTGGAATTGCTGGAAGTTCGATTGATAAAAGTTGGTTGCTATTTAGAGCATATTCAAATAAAAAATTAGGTAAAGATCCGATAAACTTTCTAAAACCAAATTATGCCGCACCTCCATTGTTAAATGAACTGATAAAAAGAAATGAAATTGATGCTGTTTTAAATTACTGGCATTACAATGCTAGACTTAAATCAAAAGGTTATAGAGAAATAATAACAGTTGAGAATATATTAAAAGATTTAGGAATTAAATCAAAGATGCCTGCATATGGCTGGGTTTTTTCTGAAGACTTTGGAAAAAAAAATAAAAATTTAATTAATAGTTTTCTTGATGCATCAAATGAAGCAAAAAAAATTATGCTCTCTTCCGATAATGAATGGGAAAGAATATTTCCTTTGACTAATGCTGGGGATCGTACAACCTTAATTCATTTAAGAGATGCTTATAGAAATGGAATACCTTTAAGTTTTGGAAATAAAGAAATAGAAGAAACTGAAAAAATTTTTAAAATCTTAGCTAAGTATGGTGGAAGAAATTTAGTTGGAAAAAGTAATAAAATTTCTCCTGGAATATTTTGGTCTAAAAATTAATAATTTTGGTTTTATCAAAGCTTGAGTAATTTATTAAAAAACGGATTGTTTAGAAGGTTTGTTTCTATATTACTTCTTATAGTTATTTGGGGAGTTGTTTCTAAACTAGTTGGCGACAAAGTAATACTTCCATCGCCAAATGATGTTTTAGAATCAATTAAATACCATGCATCTGAAGATTTATTTCATCATGTTTACATTACTTTGTTCAGAGTATTTACTGCTTTTTTTCTTGCAATGATAATAGGTTCTGCAATTGGAATTGTTATGGGAAGAAAAAAAAAGTTAGATGATTATTTTGATGGGTGGTTAATATTAGCTTTAAATATACCGGCCTTAGTTACAATAATACTATGTTTTATTTGGTTTGGTTTAAATGAAGTTGCTGCTGTCTTAGCAGTTGCGATTAACAAAATTCCAACAGTAACAGTTATTTTAAGGGAGGGAACTAAAGCAATAGATGAAAAATTGGTTGAGGTTGGAAAACTTTATAACAAATCAAGATTTGAAATAACTAAAGATATATTAGTCCCTCAATTATTTCCTTATTTTATCTCAGCAGCCAGATCTGGTTTGGCTCTGATTTGGAAAATTGTTTTGGTTGTTGAACTTTTAGGAAGATCCAATGGAGTTGGATTTAAGATAAATGAATTCTTTTCAATGTTTGATACAACTTCGATTTTAGCTTATACCTTGGTATTTGTTTTAATTATAATGTCAATTGAGTGGTTTTTAGTAAAACCTACTGAAAAAAAATTGACTGAATGGAGACTATAAAAAAATGAATGAATTAAATATCGAAATAAAAAAAAAAGTTTTTCCTTTAAAAACTCAAAACAAACAAAGCATAAATTTAATATTTAAAAATTTAAATTTTACAATAAAGAGAGGTCAGTTTGTTTCTTTTTTTGGCCCTTCTGGCTGTGGAAAAACTACGTTGTTAAATATAATTTCTGGTTTAGATAAAAATTTTGATGGTTGGGTAAAAAAATATAATCAAGCATCTCATACAAGTTATATGTTTCAAAACCCAAGATTATTCCCTTGGTTAACTGCGATAGAAAATATTAAATATCCAATAAAAAAAAAGAAAAATTCAGAAAAAATTGCAAATAATCTATTAAAAAAAATTGGTTTAGAAAAATATAAAAATCAATATCCAAACAGATTGTCAGGGGGAATGCAAAGAAGAATTTCTATGGCAAGAGCCTTTGCGCCAAATCCAAATATTTTGTTATTAGATGAACCGTTTATCTCAATAGATAAAAAAATTTCAAATTCATTAAGAAAATTGCTAATACAATTGTGGAGAAGAAACAAACCAATTATTATTTTTGTCACTCATGATTTGGACGAAGCTATTGAGTTGGCTGATAGAATTATTTTTCTATCAAATCTTCCTTCAAAAATTTTATTGGATTATAAAGTAAATTTGTCTAGACCTAGGAATCAAAATAGTAAAAATTTTATATCTCTTAAAAGATTGTTAAGTTCTACAACAAAGACAGTAAAAACAAAAAAATAACCTGAATTGGATTTAAATAATAATTAGAATCTTTAATTCAAAATATAGTGTGATTCAAATAGTAAATTTTAATTAAAAATATTGTTGTAAAAATGCAACATTTTACTAAAAATTTCATTTTTTTTTAGTATAATAATTAGTGGAAATATCAAATTAAGTATTTGATTTAAGCTAATAATATGTAAAATAATGGATATCTGCTATAAAGTAATAGTAGTTAAAAAAAATTGTAATTGGAAAATACATTGCGTTTTGTCCCAAAATTTTCATATTATAGGAAATAATTTTTATTAACTTTTTTTCTTTTGGGAGGCTTATTAAATGTTAGAAAAGAAAAAATTACTTATAGGTGCAGCGGGTGTTGCTATTGCAGCAGCATATTCTGCTCCTGTGGATGCAAAAATTACATTAGCAGCAGATGAACCATCAGGTTGGGAATTCTCTGTTGATGGTAATGTTAATGCATTCTATGTTTACTCTACAGGTTATTTAGCGAACCACACAAGTGGTCAAACTCAAAGAACTTCTAGAGGAGACAACTCACGTATACAAACTGGACTTTTACCATCAAAATTTGGTTTTGGTGTACAAGGTCCTGCGTCAAATGGCGTTCAATTAAGAGGTTATTTTGGTTTATATCCTCAAATCCAAAATGGTAATACTAAAACTGCACGTGGTGCACAGTTAGATATGAGAGAAATCTATGCTGCAGCATCAGGTGATTTTGGTGAATTACTATTTGGAAGAACCCTTAGTTTGTTTCAAAGAAATGCAATTGTGCAAGATATGACATTATTTGGTGTCGGTGCGACAGCAAATAACGTTGGTAACAACGGTACTACTTTAGGTCGTATTGGTTTCGGTTATGTATATCCGGACTTTAATGCGTCATTTAGATGGACCTCACCAAGCTACAGCGGTACTACTTTATCAGTTGGGCTTTATGATCCTTCAAAAATTACAGCTGGAACAGGTAATGGAGCTGAAGCTGCATTAACTGCAGATGAAGCTGATATGCCAAGACTTGAAGGTGAATTGAATATTAATTTATCTGGTGTTAGCGAAGGTTCAAATCTAGCTATAAGTGGTATGTACCAAGAAGCTCAAGTTCAAGGCACTCGTATAGGTGGTGATGAAGTTGAAGCTCATGGTGTCCACGTTGGTGGTACATTAGTTGGTGGACCTGTAGCATTTACTGCTCACTATTACACTGGTGAATGTTTAGGTATTACTCTTCAAATGGACTCAGGTGGTATGTCTAGTGATGGTAAATGTCGTGATCATGATGGTTATTATGTACAAGCTACATATAACTATGGCGCTGGTAAAGTTGGCGTTTCATGGGGCGGTTCATACCAAGACAAAGCTGGTAATGACGGAGGCTCATTTGATGTTAAAGAAGAACAAGAAATGTGGACTGCTGGAATTTACCACAACTTGGCTCCTGAATGGTTAGCTGTTGCTGAATATTCTCGCGCAGAAGAAGATTGGTACGATAAAGAAACAATCGATGAAAGAGGAGAAAGTGATATCTTCTCAGTAGGTATGTTTTACCTCTGGTAAGAAGAAATAATATAATATATCGCTTTTAAGCCTCCGAAAGAAATAATTTGAGAAGGTGGATCTCAGAGATGAGGTCCGCCTTTTCTTTTTTTTATATACAAATAAACTCCTAAATAATATAATTTATTTGATTCCTTTGTATTAATAACTACTTTTAAAATACAAAAAAAATGATGTGTAACTATTCCAAAAAAAAGTATTTAAATTTAGCTTTATTTATAGTTTTTTTTATATTTGTTTTTCCTCAAATTAATTCCGCAAAAATATCAGATAAAAGAGCTGTAAAAACCTTTTGGTCAGAAGCGCCTATAATGCCTGGAGCTGCTAAATATTTTGTAAGAACTGAAAAAATAGAAAAAAAAACCAAGTCTTTAAATAAACACCCTATAAAAATAAATGAAGACGTTTTAAGAGTGATGTTTAAACAGTTGTCGTATAAATATGATAGGGATGAACCTGAAATACCTTTGTTTTCAAAAAAAGAACTTATTTTGTTATCTGAAAATGTTTCAAAAGCTTTAATGGAAGCACAGCCAAATGAAGATGTAACTTTTGTAGTTAAAGGACCACACAAAAGTGCTAGATGGATTATGTCAGAAGAAAGATTAAGTGCTGGAAGAATATTTATTTCTAACAATCAACTAAATTTAATTCTAGGAGCCGTCCAAGTAAATTTACAACCTACATTAGATGAAAAATACATGGGCAACGTCTGGGAAACAGCTAAATTAAAGTACGATATTGGACATAGAAGAAAAGAAGCTGAATATGAGGGATTGATTGTTGTTTATAATCAAAGTAAAAAAGGTATTTACAGAAAATCTAATGATAGAAAAGATTGGTTTATTTTTACAAACACTGCTTATAAACAAGCAAGACAACAGGAGGATTCCAAGAAATTAGGTAAGGAACAATATAAAACATTACAACAACAAATAGATACATTGCAAAAACAATTAAATAAAGAAGGGCAACCACAACAAAGGCAACAACAATATACCCCTCCTCCTCAGCAAAGACAACAAATACAAAGAAAAAAAGAACAGCCAGTTGTAACAAAGAAAAGAACAAATGATAATCCTGATGTTACAGAACAACGTCTTAATACAATTGAGAAATTATATAAAAAAGGAATTTTATCTGAAGAAGAATATAAAAAAAAAAGAAACGAAATTTTAAAAGGACTTTAATTTAAGAAAAAAAAAAATTTTTTTTTTTTAACTCAGATATGTATCCTACTATCAAACCTTTTAATTCATTTTATTTAAAAACTAAAGATAATTTGCATTCTATATATGTTGAAGAATGTGGTAATAAAAATGGTGTGCCTATTATATATCTACATGGCGGGCCGGGTGGATCTATAGACCCAAAAAATAGAAGATATTTTAATTCGAAAAAATACAGAGTTATTCTATTTGATCAAAGAGGTTCTGGAAAAAGCAAGCCGAAAGGTTCTCTAATTAAAAATACAACAAGTAAATTAGTTGAAGATATTGAAGAAATCAGAAATGTTTTACAAATAAAAAGATGGATTATTGTTGGTGGATCTTGGGGCTCAACTTTAGCTCTTGTATATGCAATAAAAAATAGTAGCCGAGTTTTGGGTATGGTTCTTAGAGGTGTTTTCCTAGGAACTAAAGAGGAAGCTTACTGGGCATTTCATTATGTTTCTAAATATTTTTATCCCGAAATTATAGATTCTATTGAATTTAAATTAAAAGAAAAAAATAAAAAAGTATTTTTAAAATTAGGAAAAATGTTAGAAAGTAAAAAAATTAGTAATAGAACTTTTTCATCTATAATATGGGAAAAATATGAAAGAACTTTATCTGTCTTAAACCCAGGAAAAATTAATTTAAATGAAATAATGAAATTTAAAAAGAAAAAAAAACTACCTAATAGTCCTTTTTTAGAATGGCATTATACAAAAAATAATTTCTTTTTAAAAAAAAATGAAATTATATCAAATGTTAAAAAAATAAAAAAAATACCAGCAATTATAATTCAAGGAAGATATGATTTAATATGTCCGCCAAAGTCAGCTTTTTTATTAGCAAAAAACATGTCAAATTGTGAACTTAAAATAATTGAAAATAGCGGTCATTCTACTTCAGAACCATCTATTAAAAAAAATCTTTTAAAAGCTATTGATAAAATTTATTATAAAATTAGAAAGAAGTAACGAGTTTTTTATTTCATTCTTTCTAAAATTGAACATCCAGCAATAGCATCTTTACCACTATCTAGGTAGCAAGTTTCAATTTTATCCTTTTTTAGAATTGTTCCAATAACTTTTCCATCATCATTACTACTATCGGCCCAAAAAAAATTTTTATAATCAGATTTGATAACACCAACAAATTCTTCTTTTCCACCTGTATGAATAACGTGACCTTTGAAAACTCTATCTTTTTGATCTGTTATTTCTATAATATTCTTACTTCTTACAAAACCATTTTTTAAGGTTGATTTAATATTCACTCCCTCCCATTTGCCAACTAGATTAGGGATTTTTTTCGCATAAACATAGGTAGAGCAAAGTAAAATAGTAAACAAAAAAATATGTAAATAAATTATTTTTTTCATAATATGTAATATCATAATTATAATTAAATGTTTAAAAAAATTCTATTTAATTTTTTATTAATTTTTACTCTATGTTTCTCAGGGTGTGAAGAGTTTTACAGTTTTGAAGCAAAAAAAATTAATAAAAAAGCCCAAGAACTTATTGAAGAATCAAAAATAATTAGCGATGTAGATGAAAAAATTATACTTTTATCAAATGCTCTAAAAAAAATTAAAAAAATTCAAAAAAAATATCCAAAAACTAAAGTTGCAAGACTACATAGAAAAGAAAAAAAAATTGATAATCTCAATTTAAATATTGATGAATTAAAAAAAATATCAGAAAAACAAAGTATTGAGAGAAAGAAAAGTGCAAATCTTGATAAAATTAAAAAAAATATTGATTTAGCAAATGTAGAATTTAAAAATGGTGATAAATTAAAAAGTTCTTTGAATTTACTTAATGCAGCAGAATTATCTATCGATCAAATTGGTGACACAAGAACAAAATCTAGGTTATCAAATGAAATTAGTAAATTAAGAATATTTTTGAAGGATAAAGAAAAAGCATTTCAAAATTTATTAATGTCTGAGAAATACATTGATGAAATGTATACTGATCTTCCAAAAAAAATTAAAAATTTAACAAAAGTTTATAAAATGTTTCATGAATTAGATAAGGAAGACAAAAAAAAAGAAATAGAAAAAAAAATATATTTAATAATAAATAATGAAATATCAAACAATGATAATAAAGCAGTTGCATTTACAGAAATCGCAAAGACTAATTTGTTAATTGAAAATACTTATAAAGTAAAAGAGGATCTAAAAAAAGCATCTAAACTTTCAGGAAAATCAAATACTTATTTAGATATAGCAAAAATATTGTATAAAATTAATGATATTAAAGAATTAAATGTGATGTTAAAGAAAGCAAAAAATGCAGCAAAATCAAAAAATCAAGAATTTTGGATTATTAGAGAGTTAATAAATATAAGTTTATTTGAAGACTCAATTAATAAGAAAGAAGAAAGTTATAAAACTTTATTAGATGCAAAAAACAATATACCTAAGATCCCAGATGAAAGATTGGTTTTGGAACTTGTTGATGCTTTTGCAAAAATTAACAAAATTAAAGAATCTGAAAAATTAATTAAATTAATTAAACCAAAATATGAACAGTCAATGGCATATGCATTTATTGGTAAACAGCTTGGAATTAAAGGAAATTTAACAGAAATGAAATCTTTTTCAGATAAAGCGTTAAAAATAGCACCTGATCTAATTGTAGGAAATTATGAAGTTCAAGGCTTGCCAGGTTTTTCAGCAAAGGGTAGAATTTTTGCTGAAGTTGCAAAATCATATGCTTTGATAGGTGATTTTAATGTTGCATATAAATTATTAGGAACTATTGAAAGTGATAGATTTTATAAAGAAGGTGTTTCAGAAATTTTAATTATACAAGCAAAAAGTGACAAAATAGGCGCAAGAAATTTAGCATCAAAAATGTTAGAACTTGGTGGTAAAATTATTGATAATAAATTTTTAGGTCAAGTAGCTTACGCTCAAGCAATCACTGGAGATATAGAAAATTCATTGTTAACTACAAAAAAAATGGATATTGGGTTTGATTTTTCTCAAGTTTTAATAAATATTGCAAAACAAATTAGTCTTCAACAAGCAAGTCCTTTAACGTAGCATCGGCAATACTGTATTTTGTTGAAGGAAGTGTATAAGTCCAATTTTCAATATTTTCAACAAAAATATTTTTATTTTCTTTAAGTTTTAAAGCTGATTGACTATCTATGCTAATATTAATCCATTTATTTTTATCTTTTTTAAAAATAGTTGAAGAAATATTTACGTCATTAAATAACTGAAAATTTATTTTTGCAATAACTTCACTATCATTTGTATTTTTACGTTCAAAAACATCTTCAAAAATTAAATTAGTAAAAAAATAACCTAGAAAATTTGCAATTAAATCACTTTTTGGTAGTTGCTCTTTAGTTAAATTATCAATAAGAAGATTTTCGTTTTTATCATCTTTAGTTAAAGAAAAAGATTCTTTTTTATTTAAACGATTAATTGTAACTTTTTTTACATTTTCATAATTTATATCTAAAATTTTTGTTTCTAACCAATCATGTTCTATAGATGACATCTCTAAAGTACCAGAAGTCAACCATGTTTGTCTTTCATTCAATTTTTTTATATAAACTCCATTTTTTTTCTTTTTTCCAAGAATAAATTCAATTATTTTTTTTTTGTCATCATCAAGTATTGTTATGAGTTTGGAGTCTCCATTGTCATTTTTTGGATAATCAAGATCCAATCTGGAATATAAAGATTCTTGTTCAGTCTTCTGTTCAAAAAATCTTAATTCTGAGATCTGAATTAAATTCTTTCTTACTGTCTCATTCTTAGTTTTATA
>Ga0315338_1002604_pt1 | contig 17392 bp, 15 predicted proteins | sample ASW8metaG_FD_204518 | JGI IMG/M metagenome (GOLD analysis project Ga0315338, IMG submission 204518) | Ammonia-oxidizing marine archaeal communities from Monterey Bay, California, United States - ASW #8 | ecosystem: Environmental > Aquatic > Marine > Coastal | place: USA: California | collected... | reverse complement strand
ACTCAATTGGACTCTTGGTAGTACGCCATTTCAGTCCCTTCATATCATCAGGAACATGAACTGGTTTGGTTGCATTCCCAAGCTGCCTGAATCCACCACTTGAATATACAGAAAGGCAAATATGACCAGCATTTTCAAGAGCGAGTTTACACTGCCTTTCAGCTAGCCATTCATTTGATATTCTTTTCGCATCTTCTAGTGATTTGAAAACAAAGGGCAAATCGAAAATTGCTAACTCTGATCCAAAATTACCATAGTTTGCAGTAGAACTAGTCCACAGAGCTATAAGTCCTTGGTTGGCTTGTTCACCACATTTTTGTTCTGAGCATAAGCTTCTTTGATAATGTGGCTCAATTTTCATCTTGCCACCAGAGGCTTTTGTCAAGGCCGGTATCAATGCTTGATCTATGGCGTCACCGATTGGCATACCCAATCTACCAGTAGTCCCGAGCTTAAGAGTTATCTCTGCAACGGAGGCTCCGGCAAAGAAAACAACTGCAAACACTGTGAGTAGTGTTTTGCAAATTTTTTTTGTAAACATATAATTGATCTCCTTTTAATTAATTAAATTATCGATATTTAAATTCAAATTGAGCCTGAAGTAAAACAAAAAAGAAACTTATACAATTAAAAGTTGTGTCAATAATATGTTAGTTAATCTATTTAAGGCTGTAAATTAGATGAAGAAAACAACCGGATAAACAAATATTAATACAGGTTAAAAATTTCTATTAAAAATCTAACAACTTTATTTTTCCATCTTTATATTTAAACTCAGCTTTATTTTTTGAAATAAAAATAATAAATATAACAACAATTAAATTGTTATTTTTTATTAATTTCATTTTTATGAACTAAATTACGGTTTAGCAGCAGCGCTGCCTCCGTTCATAGCACTACCAGCCATGTCGCCGCCCATGCTACCACCCGTGCCCATAGCACCACCTAATGCTCCGCCATTTTCTCCACCACCAAGTGCACCACCAAGAGCTTCTCCTACGCCGCCCATAGCACCACCCATAGCACCGCCCATAGCTCCACCGGTCATAGCGCCACCCATGGCACCGCCGGCCATAGCGTCACCCATGGCACCGCCCATAGCTTGGCCACTTGTTCCTCCAGCCATAGCACCAGCCATAGCACCACCCATGGTACCACCCATGGCTTCACCCATAGCACCATCCATAGCTTGGCCCATAGCACCTTCGCCCATGCCACCAACTCCCATAGCTGCTCCCATTGCACTAGAACCCATTGCTGATGCTGCAGCTCCTTGAGCTGACATTGCTGCTCCCATTGCTGCTCCTGCTAAACCACCTCCTGCTTCAGAGGCTGCTCCTGCAGCTTTTGCCACAGAACCCATTGCTGCTCCAGGATCAACTCCTGTTCCCATTGCAGCAGACATTTGTCCTAAATTCATTCCAGATTCCATTCCTGCTTCCATTCCTTCCATTCCACCTTCAGGTTCGGCTCCCATAATACTTCCTAATGTTGCTCCTTCAGATCCTCCTGCTACTCCCATAGCCATAGCCATATCTGGATTCATTTGAGCATTCATATCCATTTTTCCCATTCCAACCATACCACCACTCATTGCTGCTAAGCTCATATCGCCACCTTCCATACCCATGGCTCCACTTAAACCTTCCATTCCTGTTGCTCCCATCGCAGCCATAGTACCTTGGTTGACTAATCCAGTTTGCATCATGTCTCCCATCATTCCTGCTGACATTTCTCCTGAAGCTGCCATTGCAGCCATATCTTGAATTGCCGCACTACCTAACCCTGCAACATTACTAGACATAACTGAAGTCATATCCATACCTGCCATTCCAGCAGCACCCATGCTAGCTACCATTCCTGGAGTTAAACCTGTTTGGGCTGCCATTGCACTCATTCCTAAAGAATCCATTTTTCCTATATCCATTCCTGTCATGCCAGCCATAGCTTGACCCATACCAGAAGCACTCATGCCTTCCATAACACCTGTCATACCAGCACCGGTTTCAGCACTAGCTAATCCTAAAGCTGTCATACCATCAGGAGGTGCCATTGCACCAGGTAGTCCTCCTGCTAATGATGGTTTTGCCATAACCATTGCACCCATCATCATTCCTGACTCTGATACATTTTTTGGCATTTCAAGAGCCTCAGGTCCAGACTTTGCCATTCCAGCAGCGAAAGAACCTTTCATTTCTGTTCCTTGAGCAACAGCACTTTTTTCTTTTGCAGCTTTTCCTGAAATAGCTCCGCTGATCATTCCTACTGATCCTGACATTGCTGAAGTTATACCTACTCCTGGATTCTCAAAAGCTGAAGTTAAACTTTTTGCCATACCTTCCATACCCATGCCGGCCATAGCTTTACCCATTTCTTCCATTCCAGCAAAGCCTTGCATACCTTCTGCCATTCCAGCCATACCTTCCATTCCCATAGTCGCTCCCATGCTTGACATCATTTCTGTACCCATACCTTTTGAGCCCATGGTAGCAGCAATTGCTCCGGTCATCATTCCACCCATATCACCCATCATGTCTGGATTTGCTGCCATAGTTTCTAATGCTGCAGTTGCAGCTCCAACTGGGAGAGCATCTAAAGCTCCTGCCATCATTGATGCGGACATTCCCATTTCCGCAACATTCATGGATGCAAAACTACCTGCATCAAATTTTCCCATATCAAAAGTTTCACCACCAGCAATAGATGCCATGTCAACCATACCAGCCTCTGCTAATCCTGTCATTGCAGTGCCTAATCCCATACCTTGTGAATCTAAAGATCCCATCATTCCTTTTGCGTCAAAACCTGCTTCACTCACTGCACTCATTTGTCCAGCCATTTTTTGCATTGCTATAACTTTACCTACACCCATTTGACCAGCCATACTGGATAAGGCTGCCATCTCAGTAGCAGAAAAATCTTCTGTAAAATTTATACCTGACATATCAAGTGCTGTAGGATTTGGAACGGCAGACAATGCCATATCAGCTACACCTTCGACTAATGCCATTGTTTGAACAGCTGCGGTTAAATCTCCTTTTGCTAAACTTTCTTGTGCAAATGCCATTGCTGATTCCGCTTGAGCAATTGATGCATCTAATGCTTTACCAATATCTGATTTTGCTTCACCTAATGCTTCTGTAGCGCCTGCTATATTTTCAGCCACTTTGCCTGCATCAGAAGCTAACTGATCAGCTGCAGCTTGAGCTGAACTTCCTGCTGCATCTGAAATACCTGCCATTCCAGCAATATCATCAGCTGAATATAATATAGAATTAAAAAATATAAAAAATGTGAAAACACTTTTAGTTATAATTTTTTTTATCATTTTTTATTTCTCTATCTGTTTTTGCGCTTCAATTGTTGCTGCTCTTTGTGCATTTACTTTTGCTACTGCTATCTGTTTTTTTAAATTAGCGAGTACCGCCGCACGTTCTGCAATTTCTGGATCAACTTTTGCTTTTTTTTTTTTCTTTTTTTTATTTAATTTATGAGCTTTTGTTAACATTTTTCCTGTAGCCCAAAATTTTATTATAGCTTCTGATGAACTTGCTGTTGGAGATATTTGAAGGCTCATTCTCATGGCCTCTCTTCCTTTTTTTAAACCTTCTAATGTTTCAACGCTTGCTTTTTTATCATTTAACATTTCATTAAATAAAGCTTCAAAGTAAGCCATATCTCTAATCATTAAATGCTGGTACTTATTAAGAGTTTTTTTTGATTTTACAAATCTATGATAAACTTTTTTACCAGCTTCTGCTTGTCTTGATTTGCTAGATTTACCTGATTGCTTGCCAAACATTTTTTCTGGGTAATTAATTTCTTCATATATAAAAGCTTTGGGTCTCTCGCTTTCTGGCCAATCTTTTAACTGTTCATATTTTTTACAATAAATACAGGTTTTTTCTTTTTTTTCTTTTGCAACAACTGAATAAGATAAAGAAAGTGATAATAAAAAAGATGCTATTATAAAAAGCACAAAGAAATATTTATAATTTCTAATTAAATTAAACTTTGTTCTAAAAAAAATCTTACCGACTGATTGTTTCATGCTAAACACTATGATTATTAACAAACCTAGTTAAAAAGTAAATAAACGGTATAGTTGTATTGTTAAATATTTACAGATAAAACTTTAATTAAAAAAAAATGAAAAATAAAACAAAAAATATTATATTATTAATAGTAGGAATTGCATTTTTGTTAGTAACTAGAACTATGTTTAAGGAACATAATCTAAAAAAAACAATTTCTGCCTGTATCGTAGCAGAAAAACAAACTTCTGAATCATTTGATCCTGTAAAAGCTAAAAAAATGTGTGAAAAAAGAATGCAAAAAATAAAATAAATTTTATCTGATTTGCTGAAATTATGGATACCAATAAATTAAAGAATATAATCAAAAATATTTTTATTAATCATAAATTGAGCAATTCACATGCTGTGATTTGTGCAAATGCATTAATTAATGCTGAATTAGTTGGGGCTCCTTCACATGGTTTATCTAGATTAAAAATGTACTGTGATCGAATTAATAAAAAAGTAATTAATCCAAAGCCTAAAATAAAAATTAAAAAAATTTCTCAAACTATTGCGCACGTTGATGCAGATAATAGCATTGGTTTTGTTGCTGCAGATATTGGAATAAAACAAGCTATCAAAAATGCAAAAAGATCGGGAATAGGTTTAGTTGGAATTAAAAATAGTGGCCACTATGGTTTGTCAGGTTATTATGCTGAACAAGCTGTTAATAAAAATTTAATTGCGTTTTGTTTTACTAATGCTCCTCCAGCAATTGCTCCTCATGGTGCAAGAAAAAGTTTGTTTGGTACAAACCCAATATGTTTCGGAACACCAACATCATCGAAAGTTCCATTTATCTTAGACACTTCTGTTTCAGTAATTAATAGAGGTAAAATTAGAGTTGCTGCAAAAACAGGAAAAAAAATACCTGCAGGTGTTGCATTAGATAAATTTGGAAAACCAACGACTGATGCAAAAAAAGCTTTGGCTGGAGTTCAGTTGCCTATAGCTGAATTTAGAGGGTCTGGTCTTGCTTGGATGGTTGATATTTTAAGTGGTGTAATAACAGGTGGAAATCATGGTGGAAAAGTTAAGGATCCTTTTGATGATTTCACAGGCCCTCAAAATATTGGTCATTTATTTATTGTTATAAAACCAAATATTTTTGTAGGAAATTACAATCAAAGAATAAAAGAAAATATTAAAAGAATAAAAAGATTACCTAAAATAAAAGGTATAAAAGAAATCTTATATCCGGGTCAAAGCAAGTTTAGACGTTACAAAAAAAACCTTAAAAAAGAAATAAATATTTCACCAAATATTGCTGAGGATTTAAAAAAATTAAATGCTTAACAAAGAAGTTTTAATTAATATTTTTCAAAAATTATATGAAGGAGCTAAAAATTTTTATGATGAATTCAATTTGGCTGATGGAAAAATTGGTGATGGTGATTTAGGTATTACTATTCTAAATGGTCTTGAAGAAATCAATAATAATATTAATAAATTTAACGACGATATAGGCTCAAATTTTATGATTTGTTCACAAGCATTTGTTAAAAAATCTGGTTCAAGCTTTGGAACATTGGTTGCTTTTTCATTTATGAATATCTCAAAAAACCTAAAAGGGAAAAATGAGTGTAACCATGAAGATATTGTAATAATTTTTGAAACAGCGTTAAAAACTATACAAGAAAGAGGAAAAACTAAATTAGGTGATAAAACAATTGCTGATACCTTGGATTTAATCATAAAAAAACTTAAAGATAATTTTAATTATTCAGAAGTGTTTAAATCAGCAACAAAACAAGCTCTAGAAGATTTTAAAGGAAAAAAAATACTTATTGGAAGAGCGAGAATGTTTGAAGATAAAACAAAAGATTTAGATGATCCTGGTATGCTTGCTTTAAATAAATTAAGTCAAATGTTTTGATATTAAGTGATAAGTAAATATAAAAAATCTGATACTTCAAAAATTTTATATATTATTAATGATGCTTCATTAAAATATAAAGGTATTATTCCCAATGATTGTTGGCACGAACCATATATGTCAGAACAAGAATTAATTGATGAATTTAATGATGGAGTTTGTATGTATGGTTATCATCATAACAATAAATTAATTGGAGTGATAGGAGTCCAGGAAGTAAAAAATGTTGTTCTTATAAGGCACGCTTATACTTTAACCTCATACCAGAACAAAGGAGCTGGAAGTGCGTTGCTTGAATATTTATTAAAAAAAAATCAAAATTCTCGTTTATTGGTAGGTACTTGGAAGAGTGCCACTTGGGCAATTCAATTTTATGAAAAATTTGGTTTCATTCTTCATGCAAAAGAACAATCAAATTTATTACTTAAAAAATATTGGAAAATACCATCGAAACAAATTAAAAATTCAGTTGTTTTAGAAAGATTATAATTTAATAAAATTACTTTAAGGTTTTTGTAAATTCTCTAATATCCTTAACTAGTAAATCAGGTTGCTCCAAAGCTGCAAAATGACCGCCTTTTGACATTTTAGTCCAACGTTGAATATTATAAATTCTTTCAACATAAGATCTTGGAGCCCATTCTAAATATTCTTTTGGAAATAAAGCAGCTGCGGTTGGAACCTTTAAAGGAAGATGTTCTTTAGGAAGAAATCTGCCTCCCTCCTCTCTTCTTCCATAATAAATCCATGAAGCAGTATTAAAAGTTTTAGTTACCAAATAAACCATTATATTAGATAATAAAATATCTTTTGAATATACGCTTTCAATATCTCCATTTTTAATATCTGACCATCCTCGCATTTTTTCAATTATCCATGCTGCAACTCCTACAGGACTATCCATCATTGCGTAACTTAATGTTTGTGGTTTTGTTGCTTGCTGAGTTCTATAACCATCTTCTATTCTTTGTTCTACTTTAAATCTTTCTTGCCATTCTTTTTCTTCAGGTGTTTGGGGTCCATCTGGATGTCTGGTAATTAAAATATTTATATGTATTCCTAATAATGATTCTGGAAAATCATATGCTAGCCAAGTTGCAATTGTTCCTCCAAAATCTCCTCCTTGAGCAATATATTTTTTATATCCCAAAATTTTTGTCATTAATGAATTAAATATTGATGCCATTATTCTTGGTCCAATTGGTCTTGAAGGTCTTCCTGAAAACCCAAATCCAGGTAAAGATGGAACTATAACATCAAAAGCATCTTCTTCTTTTCCACCGAATTTTTCTGGATGCGCTAGTTGGTTTATAATATGTAAAAACTCTACAATAGACCCTGGCCATCCATGGCTTAATAATAATGGTTTTGGATTTGATCCACTGCCTTTTTCATGAATAAAATGAATATCAATTCCATCTATATTTGATTTAAAATTTTTAAATTTATTTATGTTTTCCTCTGTTTTTCTCCAATCAAATTTGTTAACCCAATAATCAGCAAATTCTTTCATATATTCAAGGTTAGCGCCATATTCCCATCCACCATCGTCGGGCATTTCATGCCATGAATAATTTTTCACTTTGGTATATATGTTTTGAAGGATTTCTTCTGATATATCTACTTGAAACTGATCCTTCATTTAGTTTAGAGGTTTCAAAAATATTCCAATGTATTCTTTTTTCTTTTTTTTGTTATCTGTATCCCAAAGCCCTTCAGCTACATAAAGACCTTTTTCATTTTTAATTGTACTACCGCTTATCGTTACTTTTGGTGAACCAGAGCTATCCAAATCCAGATTGCCTTTAATCGTAAATTTATCTCCAAGGTTAACAAATGAAACTTTTTCTCGATATTTGTTGCTGATCACTTTACTATTATTCATTTTATCAAATTTTATTTTACCATCTTTTATTGTTACTTCGTCTCCTATGACAAATGATTTTCTTATTTCTTTATCATCCATTGTTTTATCTATCCAAAGCCAAACTAATTTATATTTTCCATCCATAGTAGGAAGAGACTTGATTTCAATTTCTATTTCACCAGGAATATGATCTATGCTTACAATTTTTTGTGTCTCTAATTTTTCACAGGAATATCCTAAGTTATTTAAATTTAAGCCTTTACAACCATTTTTTGAAAAACGTATCTCGTCATAATAGACAACGTGTGTTGAATCTTTTGGAGTTTCAGGAACCGGACCTCTATAAATACCAACTTGAAATTGTGTTGTTTCTTTAGGTGTATCTGTGCTCCCCATGTAATGATATACAAGTTTGCCATTTATCCATTGTTTTAAATAACCTTTCTTTTGTTTTTTTGACCATTGAACGTTAAAAACAATATCATGCCATTTGCCAAGAAGATCTTGTGGCGAAATTAATTCTTCACGATTGTTTTCTGGCATCTTCACACTACAACCAGTTTGAATATTTTTTTTTATATGTTTTTTTAGATGGCAGCCTGTTCTTCTTTGCATTTGATAACCACCACCCTCAATATTCCAATTAAAAGCAACAGCGTGATCTCCATCACCATGAAACTGTCCCATGGTAATATGTTCGTAAAAATGATTAATTGGAAAATCATCTGGGATATAAATTGAATATGTGTTCCAAGTATTTTTTTTAAATTGAGACGCTTTAGACTTTAATGAAATTTCATGTCTCTCAGAAGTCATTCCTGTTTCAGGATCTTTAATTGCACAATCATCGTATCCACTAGAACTTACCCCACAATCTCCTCTTCTAAGTTCAAATCGAACTGATTGTTCTCCCAATCTAACTGGATGACCATCAGATTTATTTACAAATTTAAATGCATAATCTGGCGTAAGTTTAGTTTCTGGATCAAAGTTACAACAAAATCCCCATGAGTTTTTATATCCTTGCATTATATCTGCCGGCAATTTGAATGCTTTTTTCCATAAGTTCATTTCTTCAGCAATGCTAAAACTGCACCACAACAAACCCAGAACCACGATCCCTAAAATTTTTCTCATATAAAAATAAGTATATACAATTTCTTAATTGAATTATAAAAATAGTTATGAAAAAAATTATTAATAATCCTAGTGATTTTGTTGAAGAATCAATTGATGGTTTAATTAAATCTCATCCTGATGTTTATGCTTTAGCAAAAGATAATAATAGAGTTATTACAAGAGCTAACAAAGGATCCAATAAGGTTGGAATAGTTACAGGCGGGGGATCTGGTCACCTACCTGTCTTTACTGGATATATAGGAAAAGGTTTTTTAGATGCATGTGCAATAGGATCGGTGTTTGCATCTCCTTCAGTAGAACAAATGTTATCAGCAATAAAAAATGCAGACAACGGTAATGGAGTTTTATGTATTATAGGAAATTATGGTGGAGATGTAATGAATTTTGAAATGGCATGTGAAATGGCTGAAGCAGAAGGAATTAAAACAAAAAAAGTAATAGTTGCTGATGATATTGCAAGTGCAAGTGAAGAAGAAAAATCAAAAAGAAGAGGTATAGCTGGTATGATTTTTGTTTTTAAAATTGCAGGATCTATTGCTGAAACTGGAGCATCACTTGATGAAACATTTAAACTTGCAGCTGAAGCAAATAATAATATTAGAACATTGGGGGTTGCGTTATCTCCATGTATTTTACCTGAAGCTGGTAAACCAACTTTTGAAATTGATGATGATGAAATAGAAATAGGAATGGGTATTCATGGTGAGCCTGGAATTAAAAGAGAAAAATTAAGACCTGCAAATGAATTAGTCGATGATCTTTACAAAAGAATTATGGAAGATTCAAAACTTAGTTCAAATGATAATATTGCAATAATGATTAATAGCTTGGGTGCTACACCATTAGAAGAATTATATATTATTTCAAAAAGAGTAAATGAAAATTTAGTAAATTCTAAAATTAATAATTTAAAAACTTATGTAGGAAGATATGCTACATCAATGGAGATGGCTGGTATGTCTATAACCACTTTAAAATTAAACGACAATTTAAAGAAACATCTTTTTGCAGCTAGCGAATGCCCTTTTTGGAATAGCTAATCAGAATTTTTAACAAAAAATACAAAAATTAAAGAAGTGGCAAACATTATTAAACTATAAGTAGCCGCAGGTATTACAAATGCACCACCACCGAAAAATGTTGTGCCCACGAAAATTGCAAGAGTACCATTCTGTAATCCACATTCTATAGCAATACATTTTTTTTGTGCAGTTCCAGTTCCAAGTAATTTTGCAACATAAAAAGCAACGATCATCATTACAACATTTAATATCAATGTTATAATCCCAGCATCAGCAAAGTAAGAAACAATATTGTCTTTCTCTGACAAAATAGCACCTAACAATATAATTATAAATAATACTATTGAAATTTTTTTAGCAATTGATTCAAATTTTATTGCCGCATTTGATGCAAACCTTCTAAATATCATTCCAAGTATTACTGGAACCGTTACAATTACAAACATATTAATAGCCATACTAGTTAATGAAATATTTTGAGCGACATTTTCTAATCCCAACAATCCTAAGGAAGTTACAATAATAAAAGGAACTGTTATTACACTTAGCAAACTTATAATTGCTGTAAGTGATATTGAAAGAGCAACATCACCCCTTGCAAAAGAAGTCAGTATATTGGAAGTTACTCCTCCAGGAGCCGCAGCAATAATCATTACACCAATTGCAAGTTCAGGTGAAATTGGCCAAAATTTAACTAAAACAAATGCAATAACCGGAAGTAAAATAATTTGACTGATTGCTCCAACAAAAAAATCTTTTGGTTGCTTTATAACTCTTAAAAAATCGGCACCGGTTAATCCTAGACCTAAAGCAAACATAATAAATGCTAAGGCAATTGGTAGTATTTTTGTTACGATTTCCATTTTATGCCATATTAGCTTACTATAAACACTTCAAAAATTATATACAAAAAAGAATAATTAATGCTTTCAGATAAAGAAATAGTTTGCCCGAATAATTTGTTAGATATTGCCCACAAAAAAAAAGATGTAACCGCTGGTATTGTAAATGCCGGAAAACCACTACCAATGTTATCTGTAATGGATGCAGTTAAAGAAAATTTAATTATACCTGTTTTTATTGGTGATAAATCAGAAATTGAAAAATGTGCAAACGATTTAAAATTTGATATTTCAAATTTTGAAATAATCCACGAACCTATTGAGAATAATACCGCAAAAGTTGCAGCAAAATTAGCATCAAAAAAAAAAATAAAAATAATAGTTAAAGGGCATATCCATACAGATATTTTAATGAAAGAAGTTTTAAAAAGAGAATATAATTTACTTGGCAAAACAAGATTGAGTCACATTTGGCACATGACGTTGGATAAAGAAGATAAACCATTAATTATTACTGATGGAGTTTTAAATGTCATGCCAAATGTAAAAACTAAAATGCATATTTTAAAAAATGTAATTAACTTTAGTCATCGTATTGGTATTGAAAAACCTAAAGTATCAGTGCTATCTGCTACTGAAGAAGTATTAGATAGTGTACAAAGTTCTCTTGACGCAAAAGAAATTACCAACTTAGCAATAAAAGAAAATTTGAATGCTGATGTTTTCGGCCCTCTTGCATTTGATAATAGTATTTCTAAAAAATCTGCTGGAATAAAAGGAATTAAAAATGTTGTTGCTGGTGAAGCAGATGTTTTATTAGTTCCAAATGTTGAGGCAGGTAATGGTTTAGTTAAAATGATGATTTATTTTATGGGTGCTTGTGCAGCTGGCGTTGTTGTTGGTGGTAAAGTTCCTGTTGTCATTACTAGTAGATCTGATGATGCTCCAGCAAGATTGGCCTCAATGGCTGCTGCGGTTGTCGCTTTAGACTAATTCGTCATTGAAAAATAAACATTTATCATTTAAATAACCTAATTAAAAAAAATAATGACAATTCAGTATTTAAAAAAATCACCCAAAAGTTCATCAACAGATGATTTAAAAACTAGAGAAATAGTTCAAAATTTACTAAATGATTTAGAAAAATCTAAAGAAGAAGGTTGTAAAGAACTTACAAAAAAATTTGATAAATATGATGGAGAAATAATAGTTTCAAAAGAAAAAATTGAAGAAATTAAAAAAAATTTAGATCAAAAAACTAAAGATGATGTTCAGTTTTCATATGATAGAGTTAAAACATTTGCTGAAGCTCAATTAAAAAATTATGGCCAAGACTTTGAAGTTGAACTTTCAAATGGTTTATATGCTGGACAAAAACTAATTCCTGTAAATACTGCTGGGTGCTATGTTCCAGGTGGACGATATGCACATATTGCTTCTGCAGTAATGAGTGTAACTACTGCAAAAGTTGCTGGAGTAAAAAATGTTATTGCGTGCAGTCCACCCAAAGAATCAGTGGGAGCACATCCAACTATTGTTTACACAGCAGATTTATGTGGTGCAGATGTGATTTTAAATTTAGGTGGAGTTCCAGCTATAGCTGCTATGACTTATGGATTATTTGGAAATGCCCCTGCAGACATATTAGTTGGACCTGGTAATCAATTTGTAGCTGAAGCAAAAAGAATATTATTTGGCAGAGTTGGTATTGATTTGTTTGCTGGACCAACTGAAATTGCAATAATTGCAGATAAAAATGCAGATCCAGAAATTGTAGCTGTTGATTTAGTTGGTCAAGCAGAACATGGTTATAACTCTCCAGCCTGGTTATTTACAACAAACAAAGAATTGGCAGAAAAAGTGATGAAAAGAGTTCCAGAATTAATTACAGAACTTCCTGAATTACCAAGAACAAGTGCAGAAGCTGCTTGGAGAGATTATGGCGAGGTTATCTTATGTGACACAGATGAAGAGATAGTAAATGTCAGTGATGAGTATGCTCCTGAACATCTAGAAATTCAAACTGAAAATTTACAATGGTTTCATGATAAATTAAAAAATTATGGGTCATTATTTATTGGAGAAGAAACAACGGTTGCTTATGGTGACAAATGTTCAGGAACAAATCACATACTTCCAACTAAAGGTGCTGGTCGTTACACAGGTGGATTATTCGTTGGAAAATTTATTAAAACATTAAGTTTTCAAAGAATGACTAAAGAATCTACAGAACTTGTTGGTGCAGCAGCTGCTAGACTTTCAAGATATGAAGGAATGGAAGCTCATGCCAGAACAGGTGACGTAAGACTTAAGAAATACGGTTATTTGAAATAATACTAATAATTAATAATTTCAATAAATACAAAAAAAGCAAGAAAGCTCATAAAAATAATTATAAAAGTATTAATTACTTTCCAAATTCTATGATTTTGAAGATGTTTAGATAAATATTTTGAAAGATAACCTATTCCAAAAAAAAATAAAAAGGATGCTATAGTAGCTCCTAACCCGAAATAATACTTTTGATCTAATAAAAAGTTTTTGGAAAAATTTCCAAGAAAAAAAACTGTATCTGAATAAACATGTGGATTTAAATAGGTAAAACCAAAAGTTTTTATAATAATTTTTATTAATGAATTATTTTTATTTTTTTTGTTGAAATCAATTTTATTATTTTGTGCTGATATTTTAGAAAATATAAAATAAGCTAAAAAAATGAGAAGAAGAATATTAAATATTAACTCAACAGTTTGATTAAAATATTGATTAAAATACTGAAATAAAAATATACCTAAAAATATTAATAATAAATCAGAAATAGAACATATTAAACAAACAATAAATACATATTGTTTTTTTAAGCCTTGTTCTATTACAAATATATTTTGAGCGCCAATAGCTAAAATTAAACTTAAACCTGTAAAAAAACCCAGAAATAGAAAACTCACTTTTTGCTTAGTATATCTGCTCTAAAAGTCGAATAAACTATTAAAACTAAAAATGGAATACATAGTAAGTTCATAATTGTCCAACTAGTTAAAATTAACAATATACCTGCTAATAAACTTGCTAATGCCATTGTAGTAAATACAATCAAATCATTAATTCCTTGTGCTCTAAATTTCTCTTCTTCTTTATATGTTAAAACAACTAAACTAGTTCCAGAAATAAATAAAAAATTCCAACCAAATCCTAAAAATATTAGAGCTACCATATAATTTGCATATGTTTGTTCAAATAAACTTAAGATTATCATTATGGCAAAAAATAAAACTCCTACATAAATTATATTACTATGCCCAAACTTTTTAATTAAATGTCCTGTAATTAATGAAGGAAGAAACATAGCTGCCACATGAATTTGGAGAACTAAGCCTGTTTTTTCTAAACTCATTTTTTCCATTAAATGCATGCTCATAGGTGTTGCTGTCATTAAAAAAGACATGATAGCATAAGCAAATGCAGCAGCAGTTACTGCCTGCAAAAACCTTGGTTGAAAAATTATTTCAAATAATCTACGTCCATCGTATTTATTATTAAATTCTATTTTTGTTTCTTTATTTTTATAAAAAAATAAAAATATTGCTGGCATAAAAGCAAATACAGCGAGCAAAAGATAAGAGCCAACATATAAATGATCAGGGATAAGATTTCTTGTATAATTTGCCGATGATATTCCTAAAAAAGCTGCAACAATTCCTGCTAACATTAAAATAGAGATAGCTCTTGGTGCATTTTCTTTCTCTACACTTTCTGCTGCTGCAAAACGATATTGATGATTAAATGCTGCCCCCATACCTAGAATTACACATGAGATACAAAATAAAATAAAGTTTTGTTGACTGATAGCTAAAGCAGCTATCAAAGAAGCCGCTGAACTTCCTAAAGCTGCAAAAATAAAACCTAACCTTCGACCTATTTTACTCATAATTCTTGCTGCTAAAATAGTAAAAATTGCAGTACCAACGACATATAAAGCTGTAGGCAATGTAGCTAAAAACTTTATAGAAGCAATTTGTGAACCGATAATTCCACTTAAAAAAACTGTAATAGTTGCAGCTGTAAATCCAAAAACCTGACTGATGGTTAATAAACTAAGATTTTTATTCATTTGAGTATTAAACTCGTTTCTTGCCTTGAACAACTCGATCAAGAATTAAAGCAACAAATAATATTGCAATTCCTGCAAGAATGCCTTGCCCAACATTTGCATATTGTAATGCTTCTAGTACATCTTGTCCCAAACCTTTTGCTCCTATTAAAGATGCAACTACTACCATAGCTAAACTTAACATTACTGTTTGATTCACTCCTGCTAATATTGAAGGTGTTGCTAAAGGTAAATCTACTTTTCTTAATAAATACCATTTAGATGCTCCATAAGCGATTGCTGCTTCTCTTATAGTTTCAGGAACTCCTCTTAATCCTAAAACAGTTAATCTAACAACAGGAGTTCCTCCAAAAATCATTGTAATAATAACTGCAGCAACCTTTCCTGTTCCGAAAAAAGCAATTACAGGTATCATAAATACAAAAGCAGGCATGGTTTGCATAAAATCCATTATTGGTCTTATCATTGAATAAAATCTTTGACGTCTTGCACAATAAATTCCAAGAGGAATTCCAATTGCAATACTTAAAATTGCGGCTGTACCGAGTAAAGCAAGTGTGGTCATTGCTTTAACCCAAAAACCTAAGAAACCCATGTATGCTAAAAATCCAGCAGAATATATTGATGTTCTAATTCCAGCTGATAGAGCTGTTAGAACTACTATAGTAGTAATAATGACAACCCATGGAGTTTTTACAAAAAGCAGTTCTAAAAAATCTAGAACCGATCTTATCCCAATAGTGATCGCAGTAAACAATGCATCTCCTTTTATAACCGCATAATCAAAAATAATTTCTACCCATTTGATTGATGTAAGTCTAATTTCAGGATGAGTTGGAAAATCATTCATAATTTCCATTAGACCAGGAAAACTATAATGAACTACTGAAAATAACATTATTACAGCAGTAAAGATTCCACTTAATATATAATTTTTCATTTTCATTCCTGGGCTTATTAACTTGTTTGAAAGCCATTCTGAATATCGTTTTTCTAAAATAGTATTTGCTAACACTCCTTGAACCAATTTAACCAATATTAAAATTCCAACTCCAGAGATTGCTATCCAAATAGCTGAAGCTTCAACTTGTTGAACATCTAAAACATATCCTTGCATTGCATCTTCTAAAGATTTTATTGCTCTCTTGTATACATCAACTTTATCTGGGTTGTTTTGAATTGCCGCTTCGAGTTGTTGATTTCTAAAATCAATTGTTGACTGAATTTTATCAATTTTTTCTACAGCATCTTTAGTAATGTCACCAAACAGCCCTCTTATAATTTGAACTACAGCGAAAGTTTCAATAATTAAAAAGGCTAAAGCATAATTCCATATATTTCTCATACCAAACCAAATTGGACCTAATAATGAAGCGAATAAATTAAATGAAAATGAATAAGATGGTTTGCTTCCAATTTTTTTAAATTCTTTAATATAATATTCAGAATTAGAAATAACAAAATCACTAATAAGTTTTGCTCTAGATATATTTTTATTTTCTTTATTCATTTTCGTTTCCTTCTACAACGGCTTTTAAGAGATCAGATTGAGTAATAACTCCTATTTTCTGGTCACTTTTGTTTGAAACAACAATAGGTTTGTCTTTTGAAATCGAAGTTTCTATCAATTTACTTAATAAATCGTTTTCATCAACTAATTCACTATCATCATCTAAGGTGCCAAATTTATTCTCATAATCTTTTATAGATTGCATAATTGTTTTTGCTTGAACAACTTTTAATCTTGAAATTCCTTTAACAAAATCAGCAACATATTCATCAGCTGGATTTACAACAATTTCTTCTGGTGTTCCTATCTGAACTATCATTCCATCTCTCATGATAGCAATTCTATGCCCTACTCTTACCGCTTCATCTAAGTCATGTGTGATAAATACTGTTGTTTTTTTCATTTGTTTTGAAAGTTTAATGAATTCTGTTTGAAGTTGTCTTCTAATTAATGGATCTAGTGCACTAAAAGGTTCATCCATGAGTAAAAGTTCTGGATCAGCCGCTAAAGCTCTTGCTAATCCAACTCTTTGTTGCATTCCTCCTGATAATTCATGTGCATATTTATTACCCCATCCTTGTAACTCTACGATATTTAAAATATTGTTTGCTACATCCAACCTATCATTTTTGCTTACACCTCTTATTTCTAATGGCATCGCAATATTATCTAGTACAGATCGATGAGGCATCAAAGCAAAGTTCTGAAATACCATTCCTATTTTTTTATTTCGTAATTCTTGTAAATTTTCTTTATTAAATTGCATTACATCTTGATTATTAATCAATATTTTTCCAGAAGTTGGTTCAAGAAGTCTATTAATATGTCTTACTAAAGTAGATTTTCCACTTCCTGAAAGACCCATTACGCAAAATATTTCTCCTGTTTTCACATCAAAAGAAACATCTGATACTCCTATTACTGAGTTATATTTTTCTAATGCTT
>Ga0315338_1002603_pt1 | contig 17395 bp, 13 predicted proteins | sample ASW8metaG_FD_204518 | JGI IMG/M metagenome (GOLD analysis project Ga0315338, IMG submission 204518) | Ammonia-oxidizing marine archaeal communities from Monterey Bay, California, United States - ASW #8 | ecosystem: Environmental > Aquatic > Marine > Coastal | place: USA: California | collected... | reverse complement strand
TGGCACCGCCTCTGCGATTGACCTCGTGCCGGATGTCCCGCTCGAGCTCCAGGCGCCGCTCGGGGTTCTGGAGGACGGATTCGAGCGCTTCGAGGTGAGAGAGGCTGGCGCGATCGTCGCTTCTGACCCAAGGCGGTATGAGCCGCGTCGAGCCGTCGCTTCCGGTCGTGTTGTAGGGATAGTGGTCGGCAAAGATGGGGACGCCGCGTGCACGGGCGCGATCGATCAGCTGCACGGCCGCGCGACTCGATCCCCAGTAGTCGGCACCTCGTGCTTTCGCGTGAGTGGCGACGGTCGTGACCCCGGTGCGCTCCGCGATCTCGATCGACTCGCTCACCGAGTCGAGATAGGTCGGCTGATCCGGCTCGGCGAAGCTGGGCCAGTACCACATCGGGTCGGCTCCGGAGGCTCGCTCGTGCTCGATGAAGACCCCGTCATAGGCGGCGAGGGCCTCGACCACGGCGATGACTTCCTCGGTATTGCTCCACCGGCCGGGGATGTATTCGAGTCCGGCGCTCATGCCGTAGGCACCGTCCTCCAATCCCTGCACCGTGAGCCGGCGCATCGTCTCGATCTCGGCGTCTGTCGCGAGCCGTTGCATCCGCCCGATCTCGTGCTCGGCGAATGGCTCGTCGGGGTTCTCCGCCATCGCCATCGCCCGGACGGTATTGTGGCCGACGAGCAACACCGCATTCGCTCCGAACTTCTTGTCTTCGAGCTCCGCTCTCTGCTGTGCAATGGAGAGCGGGGAGCGTCCATCCTGGTTGACGACCAAGGTCGTGGCGCCCTGGTGCACGAGGTTGGGTGCGGCGCGTCGCTTGGCGTCGTCGGATCGCAGCCCGTCCGTCCGGTAGCCGTCCGCGTGAGAATGGAGGTCGATGAAGCCGGGTGTCACGGTGAGGCCGGAGATGTCGAGCGTGCGTGTCGCGGCCCTCTCCGAGAGATCCCCGACGGCGACGATGCGACCACCACGCAGCCCGATATCCGCGGTGAAGTATGGGTTCCCGGTACCGTCGATCACGCGCCCGCCGCGGAGCAGGAGGTCGAGATCTTGAGCGAACGCTACGGGGGAAGCGAGGGCGATGAGGGTGACCACGAGGCGAGTGAGCATAGCCCCGGCAGTGTATCGTACTAAGATACGAGCTCACGTGGCAGGACATAAGACGAGCAAAGATGCGCCCTTGCGGGCCGACATTCGACGGCTGGGGGATCTTCTCGGCCGGACCCTGACACGCCATGGCGGCGACCGGCTCTACGAGGTCGAGGAGCGCGTGCGCCGCCTGAGCAAGTCGCTGCGTGCATCGAAGAGCGACGCCGCGGCCAGACCGCTCGTCGATCTTCTGAAGAGCCTCAGGGTCGAAGAGGCCGGCGACATCATCCGCGCTTTCGCCGTCTACTTCCAGCTCGTCAATATCGCGGAGCAGCACCACCGCATCCGGCGGCGTCGCTACTACGCGCGCCACGCGCCGGTGCCGCCGCAATCGGGCTCTCTCGCGGACTGCTTCGACCGCTTGCATCGAAGCGGTGTGCGACCCCGCGAGCTCCGTTCACTCCTCGAAAAACTGGATGTACGGCCGGTGATGACGGCCCATCCGACCGAGGCGGTCAGACGCAGCCTTCTCGAGAAACATCGGCGAATCGCTCACGTCCTCGGCGAGCTCGACCGCACCGATCTGTCCAAGCTAGAGCTCGACAATCTCGTCCGCTCGCTCGCGCGTGAGGTCGACGCGATCTGGCTCACCGATGAGCTCCGGCAATTTCAGCCGACCGTGTTCGACGAAGTGGCGTACACGTTGTACTACTTCGATACGGTCTTGTTCGAGGCGGTACCGGACCTTCTCGAAGAGCTCGAGCGAGCCGCTTCCCGCTTTCCGCGCCTCGATCTCGACCCCATGGCGACGCCCGTTCGGTTCGGTTCCTGGGTGGGCGGGGACCGTGACGGCAATCCCAATGTGACGCCAGATGTTACTTGGCGCGCACTTCGGATGCAGCGTGAGCTGGCGCTCTCGAAGTATCTCGAAAGTGTGGCCCGGCTGAAGCGACGCTTGAGCGAATCCTCGCGCCATTGCGCACCGGGGCGACCCCTCGTCGACGGCCTCGAGCGGGATCGGGCAACGTTTCCGACTCCGGAGCGCCACCGAGAAGAGCCGTACCGGGAAAAACTGTCGTTCATTGCGGAGCGACTCGAGCGCACACGAGCGGAAGCGGAGGGGGGCTACACGCACCCTCGAGAGCTTTACGAGGATCTGGACCAGATCCACGAGAGCTTGTCGTCGAACGGTGCCGCCTCGGCGCCCCTCGTTTTGAGGCTCCTACGACAGGTAAAGGCGTTCGGATTCCACTTGGCGACGCTCGACCTGCGTCAACACAGCGACCGTCATGCCGAGGCCCTCGATGAGCTACGAAGAGGCGTCGGCCTGCGCGGCAAGTACTCGAAGATGACGGAGCCCGAGCGCGTCCGGTGGCTCCACGATGAGCTCGACAGCCTCCGTCCACTTGCGTCCCGTCACGTCGATATGGGCGCCCGGACCAAGGAGACGCTCGAAGTCTTCGAAGTGGCTCGCCGCGCCTTCGATGAGATCGGGGACGAAACGATCGGCTCCTATATCGTGAGCATGACGAGGGAGGCCAGCGACGTGCTCGCGGTGCTGACCCTCGCGAAGGAGGCCGGGCTCTATACCCCCGGCGGAGGAAGCCGGATCTCGGTCTCCCCCTTGTTCGAGACGATCGACGATTTGAGGCGTGCCCCGGAGGTGATGCACAAGCTCTTCTCCGACCCCGTTTATCGGCGGGTCTTGGACGGCCAGAACCGGATCCAAGACATCATGGTCGGCTACTCGGATAGCAGCAAGGATGGCGGTATCCTCACATCGAGCTGGGAGCTCTACAAAGCCCAGGAGGCCCTCTGGTCGACCGCTCGGGAGTTCGACGTGGAGCTCCGTCTCTTTCATGGGCGCGGCGGCACGGTTGGCCGCGGCGGCGGGCCGTCCCACAAAGCGATCTTAGCCCAGCCTCCCGGCACCGTCGGCGGTCGGATCAAGATCACCGAGCAGGGCGAGGTGATCTCGTCCAAATATGGACTCGACGAGATCGCGCTTCGCAGCATGGAGCTCTCCGTGGCGGCCGTGATCGAGGCGAGCGTTCCGTCCAAGGACGGGGGCGAAGAAGACCCGCGTCTGGACGGGTGGCGCGAAGTGATGGAAGAGCTCTCGGGCTTCGCCCTCGAAGAGTATCGCCGGGTCGTCTACGAGACGCCCGGATTCACGGACTATTTCTACGAAGCGACCCCCGTCGGGGAGCTGTCCCACTTGCGGATCGGCTCCCGTCCCGCGCGTCGCAAACAGCAGTCGACGGGCATAGAGGATCTGAGGGCGATTCCTTGGGTCTTCGGTTGGACTCAGAGCCGACATTTGCTTCCCGGCTGGCTCGGGGTCGGCGCGGCGCTCGAGCGCTTCATCCAAAAGAGGCCGAGACGCCACCTCGCGATTCTGAGGGAAATGTATCGGGATTGGCGATATTTCGGAAGCGCGCTTTCGAACATCGAGATGGCTCTCGCGAAGGCTGATTTCCGAATCGCTCGCCACTATGCCCGTCGACTCTCGGACCCGAAGCGGCGCGCGATCTTCGACCGGCTCGAGGCGGCGTTCCGAGAGAGCAGGGACGCGGTCCTGCGCGTGAGCGAGCAGAAGAGTCTCCTCCAGAAGACCCCGGTGTTGCGGCGATCGATTGACGTCCGCAATCCCTATGTGGACCCGATGAGCTACCTTCAGGTAGAGCTCTTGGATCGCTACCGCCGTTCGCGGTCGGAGGCGTCCGAGGACGCCTACCTGCACGCGATCCTTCTCTCGGTCAACGGCATTGCGGCAGGCCTCCGGAATACGGGATGAGCTCGTGAAGAGCGCTCACTGGCGAGACTATGCCTTCGACCCAGCGGAGCACGAGTCGGAGCTTCTCGCGATCGTCGCCGATGTGGAGACGCTTAGAGAGAGCGGTGCCCGCGCGGTCGATCGGATTCTGAGACGCCATCCGAAGAACGGCTCTTCGATCTTCTCCCGGAGCGAGCTCATCGCGGGCTATCGCTACTTGGCGCGTCGATTCGACTGGCCGGTCGAGCGCGATGTCATCATCGAGAGGCTGCGCATGAAACCGGTGCGATCCCTTTCGGGAGTGACGCCGGTGACGATCCTCACGAAGCCGTTTCCGTGTCCGGGTAAATGTATCTTTTGTCCGAACGACGTGAAGATGCCGAAGAGCTACTTGTCGCGGGAGCCGGGCGCCCAGCGGGCGGCCATGCATCAGTTCGACCCCTACGAACAGACCCAAGCGCGCCTGGACGCTCTCTACCGGATCGGACACCCGATCGAAAAGATCGAGCTCATCGTGCTCGGAGGCACGTGGTCGTTCTACTCCGAGCCTTACCAGATCTGGTTCATCAAGCGCGCCTTCGACGCGATGAACTCGGCCGGGCCTAGGGGTTTGCCGACGGAGCCCCGGGCGGGCGTGCGGATCGATTTCGAGGCGATCGTCGAAGAGGTGGACGGCAGGGTCGGTGGGAACCCGTACAACCGGATCGTGTCCGCATTTACGGAGAGCCACGATCGCGACGGATCCATCGAAGAGCTCGAGCGGGCATCCTGGGAAGACCTCTTCGCGGTGCAGCGCGAGAACGAGACCGCGTTGTCTCGCTGCGTTGGGCTGTCTCTCGAGACGCGCCCCGATCACGTGAGCGAGGTCGAGGTCGAGCGTCTCCGACGACTAGGCGCGACCAAGGTGCAGATCGGCTATCAGAGCTTGTCGGACACCGTGCTCGAAGCGAACCAACGAGGCCACGACGTGAACGCGTCCCGGGTCGCCACGAAGCGTCTCCGGCAGGCGGGGTTCAAGATCCAGGCTCATTGGATGGCGAATCTCTACGGCTCATCACCGGAGCGCGACGTCGAGGACTTCGCCCGATTGTGGTCCGACGCGGACTTCCGCCCGGACGAGCTCAAGCTCTACCCGTGCAGCTTGATCGAGAGCGCGGAGCTGATGACGCATTTCGAGGCGGGCCGCTATCGGCCTTACGAGGAAGAAGAGCTGTTGTCGTTGCTCATACGCTGTATGAGTGAGACACCCAAATATTGCCGCCTGTCGCGTGTCATCCGTGATATCCCGGGAGACGACATCCTCGCCGGGAGTCGGGTGACGAACTTTCGGGCGGTCGCCGAGGATGAGATGCGCTCACGTGGGATCGAGTCCGTCGACATCCGAGCCCGCGAGATCCGTGGTGAGCAGGTTCCGATGGAGGAGCTCGCGCTCGAGGTCTTGACGTATGAAACGTCGGCAGGCGAAGAGCATTTTCTTCAGTTCGTGACCGAGGACGACCGACTCGCCGCTTTCTTGAGGTTGTCGCTTCCCGTCGAAACGGCTTGGCTCGAAGAGCTCGCGGGGGCGGCCATCATAAGAGAGGTGCACGTCTACGGCTCCGCCGTGAATATCGGGGAGCGGGACGACCGCAAGATGCAGCATACCGGGCTCGGCCGGCGCTTGATCGAGCGCGCGGTCGACGTCGCCCGTGAGCGCGGCTACGAGCGTCTCGCGGTGATCTCGTCGGTTGGGACGCGGGTCTATTACCGCCACCAAGGCTTCGAGGATGGAGCGCTGTACCAGCATCGCGCGACCGGCCTCGGCGGGGCGAGCGCATGACGACCCCTCGGGCAGAGCTTGGGAGCCGCGCCTTGTTCCCCGATCTCGAAGCGACGGCCTATTTGAACCACGCGGCGATGTCTCCGGTGTCACGTCCGGTCCGAGACGAGATGGTGCGCTGTATCGAGGATCTGGGCCGGCGAGGCCTGGGTGCCTATTTCGACTGGTTCGAGCAGAGACAGCGGCTGAAGGCGAAGCTGGGAACGCTCATCGGCGCGAGCGCGTCGGATCTGGCTCTGGTTCCCAGCACGACGCGAGGGATCGTCGATGTGGCGATGTGCTTTCCTTTTCGAGCGGGGGAGCGCGTCATCGTCTTCTCGGGCGAGTTTCCGACCAATGTGACGCCGTGGCAGCGCGCCGCGGAGCTCTTCGAGCTCGACGTCGTGATGCTCTCGGCGGATGCGTATCGACGCGACGAAGAGCAAGCGCTCGAAGAGCTGACGCGGGAGCTTGCGCTCGGGGGCGTGCGCGTCGTCGCGGTAAGCGCGGTCGAGTTCCAAACCGGGTACCGTATGCCGCTTCGTGCGATGGCGGATGCCTGTCACGCCGCCGGAGCGGAGCTCTTCGTCGACGCCATCCAAGCGCTGGGCGTCGTCCCCGTCGACGTCGAGGCCGACGCGATCGACTACCTCGTCTGCGGCAGCCACAAATGGCTCATGGCCGTCGAGGGCATTGCCTTCGTGTACGCGCGAGCTCGATGCGCGGAGAGGCTCGTCCCTCGAGTCGCCGGATGGCTGAGCCATGAGTCGCCGGTCTCTTTTCTGCTCGAGGGCGAAGGGCAGCTTCGCTACGATCGGCCCGTGCGCCGCTCGATCGACTTCCTGGAGAGCAGCAGCTCGAGCACGGTCGGATGTGCGGGGCTCGAAGCTTCCGTCGACCTCTTACTTCAGCTGACGCCTCCGGCGGTGTTCGCGCATGTGCAGCGATACCTCGATCTCCTGGAGCCGGCGCTCTCGGAGCTCTCGTTCGAAAGTCTGAGAGCAAATGCGGCCGAGGGGCGTTCCGGAATTCTAGCGCTGACCCCTCCACGCGGCGTGGATGTGATGGCGCTGGCCAAGTCTCTACAGGACGCCGGCATTTCTTGCACCGCGCCGGACGGAAGGTTGCGGTTCTCACCGCATTGGCCGAACCATGGCGACGAGATCGCTCCCGTCCTCGCGGCCGTCAAGACGTCGCTTCGGCTCGCTAGAATAGGGTGATGATTCGCCGATGGGTCTTGTTGCTCTTGATGGGGGTCTGCGGCTGGCTCGGCTTCGGTTGCGGCTCGGGCCCGACGTGGCGATCGATCAAAGAGCGGATACGTCGCGACTTCCCCGATGTGTCGCATATGAGCGCCGACGAGCTACGACGGACGCTCGACTCGGATGGCCCTCGACCGATCTTGCTCGACGTGCGCGAGCCGGAGGAGTTTGCGGTTAGCCATCTGGAAGGTGCGGTCCGGGTGGCACCCGGATCGGACGCGACCGAGGTCGTGAGTGAGCTCGATCCTGCGACGCCGATCGTCGCCTATTGCTCCGTGGGCTATCGTTCGTCCGAGCTCGTCGAGAAGTTGGCGGAGCGTGGCTTCACCAATGTGAAGAACCTCGACGGCTCCATCTTCGAGTGGGCAAACGGCGGTCGTCCCGTCGAGCGAGACGGACAGTCGGTTCGGGAAGTCCATCCCTATGACGAAGACTGGGGCGAGCTACTGAGAGAAGAGTTGAGAGCCTATGTGCCCGGTGAGCCCTAGCGCGCGTGCTACTATTCCGGTGGAGTTCTCGATGCGCTGGGTAGTGACGTTTTCGACGATGGCAGTGCTCATGGCGGCATCGATGAGCGTGGCGCAGGAGCCATCAGAGCCTTTGCGACCGGGGCAGACCGGCCGACTTCAGTTCGCGGTCGCGGTGGAAACGGTCACGCTCGACGTCGTCGTCGTCGATCGGAAGGGCCGGTTCGTGCCCGGCCTCACCGAGGACGACTTCATCATTCTAGACGGCGCTTCCGAGCAGCAGATCACGTTCTTCTCCGACGAGTTCACGCCGGTGACGACGATGCTCATGCTCGATTCATCGTCGAGCGTGCGCTCGAGCTTAAGCGCGATCCAAACGGCGGCTTACTTGTTCGCCCAGAATTTGAGTGAGGGCGACACCGCGCGCATCGGTTTGTTTGCCAGCGAGGTCCGCTACGGCGAGCGATTCTCTCGAAACTTGAGCGAGCACTACGCGTTCCTGCGGTCGATGAGACCCGCGGGGAGGACCGCCTTGTACGACGCCATCATCAGTGGCCTCGAGGAGGTCTCCGTGATCGACGGTCGGAAGTCGATGCTCGTCTTCACGGATGGCGACGACGCGGGTCCCGCAGATCAAGGGAGTACGGCTTCGAGTGAGGACACGCTCGAAGCAGCCAAGCTCAGTGAAGTGACGATCTATACGGTGGGGTTCACGGGTTGGGGGCCGGATGGAAGCGACAGCGTGAATCGGCCGTTTCTCAACTCGCTCGCGGAGGCCACGGGAGGCCGCGCGTTCTTTCCCGAGGACGTCGACGCCGTCCGGCAAGCCTTCACCGACGTTCAGGACGATCTGCATCGTCACTACCGGATGGCCTACGCACCGCTCGAAACGCTGGAACCCGCCATTTCGGTAGAATTCGCAGAGGGCTGGCGCCCCCTCGAAGTCCGTGTGAAGGATCGAGACGACTTGGTCGTGCGGACGCGCCAAGGCTACTACGCCTCCACCGACGAGAGCCCCTGAGGCGGTAGCGAGCGCTTAGCTGCCGCTCAGCAGCTCGACGAGGTCGTAGCTATCGCCGAGCTCCGGGCTGAAAGTTCTCGCACCCAATCCGTCGTGCAGTGTCTTCGCGAGCGCTTTCGAGGAGCGGGGCTCGCCATGCGTCACGAAAATCGTGTCCGGCTGCTGTTGACTCTCGCCCGCTGACCGGACGAAACGCTCGAGCTCGTCCTTGTCGGCGTGCGCGGAGAGGCCGCTGATGGGGATGAATTGAGCCTTCACGGGTACGTCCTCTCCGTGAACGCGCACTGTGGACTTGCCTTCCATCATGGCGCGCCCTCGGGTTCCTGCTGCTTGATAGCCGACGAGCATGACCAAGTTTCTCTTGTCGGGAAGAATGCGCTTGAGGTGGTGGAGGACTCTCCCCGCCGTCAGCATGCCGCTCGAAGAGATGATAATCCGTGGTCCCGAGAGTCGATTGAGGTGTTTCGACTCCTCGACCGTCCGATGGAACTGGACGTTGTTCGGGAAGAGCCTGCTCCGGCCGTCGTCGGTCAAGGAGTCGTCGAGCGAGAGGTCGTGGAGGTGGCGGGAATAGATGCGCGTTGCATCGACGGCCATCGGAGAGTCGATATGGATCGGCACGTCGGGCAAACGGTTGGCTATCATGAGCTGTCGGAGGCACAGCGTGACGAGCTGTGAGCGGCCGACGGCAAAAGACGGAATGAGCGCGATACCTTTGCGGTCGACGCAATCGATGAGCGCTTCTCGGATCTGCTCCTCGATCGACTCGCTCCGATGGGCGCGGTCACCATAGGTGGACTCCATCACGAGGAAATGGCAGTCGGGGAGAGGGTCGGGGTCCGAGTGGAGAGGCACGTCGTAGCGGCCGATGTCGCCGCTGAAGAGGAGACGGATGGTTTTCCCGCCGGTATCGAGATGGGCTTCGACCATCGAGGCGCCGAGAATATGGCCCGCATTGAGGAAGCGGACTCGAAGCCCCTCGGCAGGCGTGAGCCATTCTCCGTAGTCGACGGGCTCCATGAAGCCGAGCGCGCCCGCCGCTTCGTCCGATGTGTAGAGCGGCAGTGCCGGCCGGTGTTTGCTGAAACCCTTCTTGTTGGCGTAGCGGGCGTCCTCTTCCTGGATCTTGGCGGAGTCCATCAACAACAGCTGCGAGAGGTCGCGCGTCGCGCGGGTGCAATAGATGGGCTTGTGGAATCCGTCTTTGACGAGCCGGGGCAGATAGCCCGCGTGGTCGATATGCGCGTGCGTCAAGAACATGAAATCGACGGATTTCGGATCGAAGCCGGGATCGTCCCAGTTCCGCTGGCGGAGCTTCTTCAGTCCTTGGAACAGGCCCGCGTCGACGAGAAACTTGTAGGAGTCCGTCGTCAGTAGGTAGCGCGAGCCGGTGACGGTGCCGGCACCGCCGTGAAAGGAGAGTCTAGGGTTCATAGCTTCAGCTCGTGTACAGGATTTGTTTCAAGTCCTCGTAGTCCGCGTCCATCTCGGTGACAAGCTCTTGTCGCGACTCGTACCGGGCCAGAGTCTCGGGCACGGCGACATCGGTGTCGATCATACGGGCGACCGTCTCGCCGAACTTCGCGGGATGGGCCGTCGACAAGAAGACCCGGTCCCCCGAAGGCACACTTTCCGCCCCCAAAAGGCCCACCGCGCTATGAGGATCTAGCACATAGCCGGTGCGAGCGAAAACGGAGCGGATGGCATCCGCGGTTTGCTCGTCGGAAAAAGAGCATCCAGTCACGTCGCGCCGGAGACGAGCAGCGTCGCCGTCATAGAGCCACTGGATCCGTGAAAAGTTGCTAGGGTCGCCCACATCCATCGCGTTCGACATCGTCGCAGTGGAGGGACGTGGCCGGAACTCTCCCGTCGTGAGGTATTCGGGAACGACATCGTTTGCGTTCGTGCTTGCGACGAAGCGAGCGATGCGAGCTCCCATACGTTTCGCCATCAAGCCCGCGGTCAAGTTCCCGAAATTCCCGGAGGGCGTCGAGACGACGGGCGGATCGTCGGAGTTGGAAAACTGTGCCGCGAGATGGAAATAGTAGAAGATCTGCGGCAACAGACGTCCGACGTTGATCGAGTTCGCCGAGACGAGCTTGGACTGCCCGGTGGTGTCGGGATCGGCGAATGCCTTCTTGACGAGACGCTGGCAATCATCGAAAGTGCCCTCGACCGCGATGGACGTGACGTTACCACCGAGCGTGGTGAACAGTAGCCGCTGGATACGGCTGACCTTACCTCGGGGAAACAAAACGACGACGCGGACGCCCTCGAGTCCCGAGAACGCATGAGCAACGGCACTGCCCGTATCTCCGGACGTTGCGACGAGGACCGTCGCCTCTCTGTCTCGAAATGAGGCGAAATGCGCGACGAGCCGAGAGAGGAAACGCGCTCCGACATCTTTGAACGCGTGGGTAGGCCCGTGGAACAGCTCGAGTCCGAACATTCGAGGGCTGAGCTCGACGACGGGGATCTCGAAGTCGAGACTGTCTCGAACCAGCGCCTCGACCGCGTCTCCGTCGAGCGCCGTCCGGAAGAGCTGGCGCGCGACGATAGACGCGGTATCGGCAGCGGCGCCGCCTCTTGGGATGTCGAGCTCGATTCGAGGCAAGGATTCGGAGACATAGAGTCCGCCGTCGGGAGCGGGGCCGGCGAAGACCGCCTCCTCGAGCGTCGCGCGGGGCGCGCTCCCCCGGGTACTTACGAAGTACATGGCTCTGCCTCGACCAATCGCGCACCGCTGGCGCTGATGGCCCCGTGATATTGGTCCGTCGGCAGGTCGGCTTGTGTCTCGAACGCGTTCGCCATCGCGCTCGAAACTTGCTCTGCGCTCTCCCGGTCGCGACAGAGCGCGAACACGGATGGACCGGAGCCGGAGAGGCTACAGCCCATCGCACCGGATCGAAGAGCCGCTTGTTGCACGGCGTGGAAGCCGGGGACGTGCTCCGCTCGCACCGGCTCCGCGATATGGTCGACGACGGCGCGAGCGATGAGCTCGAAGTCGTTGCGGTACAAGCCGGCCACCAGTGCTCCGAGATTGGCCCACTGTGACACCGCGCGGTCGAGAGGCACCGTGTCTCCCAGAAACGTTCGTGAGTCTTTCGTTTTGAGCTCGAGGTGGGGTCTGACGAGAGCCACCGACAAGCCCTCAGGGACAGGGAGCTGCACGACGTCGAGCGGGTCGAGGCTGCGAACCAGCACGAAGCCTCCAAAAAGAGAGGCCGCGGCGTTGTCCGCATGTCCGGCGCCTGCGGCGACGCGCTCTCCCGCCAGGGCACAGGTCAACAGCTCGTAAGGGTCCGCGCCGAGCTCCAAGAGCTCGTTCGCGGCGACCACTGCGGCGACCGCACTTGCTGCGCTGCTGCCCATCCCACTCGCGAGAGGGAGCCCCTTCGACAGCCGTACGCGGATCGGCGTTTGCTCGCGCCCGGCTCTTTCGAGCAGTCGGAGGATGGCGACGCTCGCGGTGTTCGCGTCGGGACTTTTCGGCAGACGGCCCCCGTCACCGTCGATGGCGTCCAAGCTCACTCCGGCCACGTCGCCCCGCTCACAGGACACGGTATCGCCGGGCTGCTCGAGGGCGAGGCCCAAGACGTCAAAACCGCAGCCGACGTTTGCGACCGTCGCCGGTGCGAAAGCTTTCACACGCATGGGGATTCCGAGCCGGCGAGCCCCTTGGCGACCGCGAGCTCTGCGATCAAGATCGCCCCGCCCGCGGCTCCTCTTATGGTGTTGTGCGATAGCGTGACGAATTTGTAGTCGAGCACCGGGCACGGCCGCAGGCGTCCGATCGTTACCGTCATACCGCCGCCCGAGTCGCGATGGCGGCGAGGCTGTGGAGCGTCTGCCTCTTCACGATATTCGAGCGCCTGCGCGGGAGCGGTCGGAAGGGAGCGCTCCTGAGGCTCGCCGCTGAACCGCTCCCAGGCGTTCTTTACATCGCTTTCCCCGGGCGAATCGCGGAGTCCCACCGAGACGCAGCAGAGGTGCCCGTCGAGCACGGGAACTCGATTACATTGCGCGCTCAGCGTCAAAGCCTCGTTTGCGAGAATCTTTGCCGTCTCTCGCTCGATCTTTTCTTCCTCTTCGGGGATGAAGGGAACGACGTTGTCGAGCATCTCATAGCTCGAGGCACCCGTAAGCCCGGCTCCGGACACGGCCTGAAGTGTCACGACGGACACGCGCTCGAGCCCGAACGCGTCGTCGAGTGGCTTGAGCGCCATGACGAGACCGATCGTCGAGCAGTTAGGGTTGGTGATGATTGCGCCCGGCGCGTGGGGTGAGTGTCGGATCCGTTCGAGGTGCTCCGGATTGACCTCGGGGACGACGAGCGGTACGTCGGGGCTCATCCGGTGGGATTTGGCGTTCGAGACGACGAGAGTGCCCGCAGCGGCGAACGCTGACTCCGTCTCGCCGGCTACGCTTGCGTCCAACGCCGAAAACGCGATCGTGGCGGCGACGGGAGGTTCGCTGTTTCCCACCGTTAGATCCGCGGCAGCTGGCGGCATCGAGCTCACCTGCGTCCAGCGGACGGCGTCGGCATATTTCTTCCCTGCGGAGCGTTCCGAGCCCGTAACCGCGGTGAGCGCGAACCAAGGATGGTTCGCCAGCAGCGCTACGAATCGTTGGCCGACGGCACCGGTTGCGCCTAGAACGGCGACAGGGATCTTCTCGCCACTCCCGATCACGAAAGCTCCCGCCACGCTTTCAGTATATCGGCAAAGAGTCCGGCGGCCGTGACGGCCGTGCCCGCCCCGCTTCCGCGGATGACGAGGGGCGAGTCGCTATAGCGCGCGGTCGTGAAGGCGAAGACGTTGTCCGTACCGGTGACCGAGGCTGCCGGGTGAGACGGGTCGACGGAGGCGAGCCCGACCCGGCCACGGCCGTGCTCGAAGCTGGCTAGGTAGCATAGCGTCTCGCCCCGCGAGGTCGCTTCTCGGAAGCGGGATTCGAGGCTGTCTCTCAACGGGACGAGAGATTCGACTTCGATGGCTTCGGGCTCGAGGGCGTGTCCGGCCGTGCGCGCGAGTATCAATAGCTTTCGAGCGACGTCGCTACCGCTCAGGTCCTCGTTGGGATCCGGCTCGGTGTAGCCTCGGCGCTGTGCGGTCTCGAGAGCGTCCGACAGCGGCGTTCCGCGCCGCAGCTCGTGGAACAGGAATCCGAGTGTCCCGGAGAAGACACCTTCGATACGCTCGACCCGGTCGCCGGTTCTCACGAGAGAGAGCAACGTGTCTACGACCGGAAGGCCGGCCCCCGCCGTCGTTTCATAAAAAGTGCGGCCCCGGGCGATACGCTCGAACGAGGCCATGGGACCGGCGAGCCCGAGCTTATTAGCAGTGACGACAGAGGCTCCCGACGCGAGCATGCGCTCGTATAGTGCCGGTACCTCGTTGCTGGCCGTCGCGTCGATGACGACACGAGGCCCGGAGGTCCGCTCGAGCTCCGCGAGCAATCTGTCCAGGTTGACGGGCTCCGATCCGTTCTGCTGGGTGTCGCGTCCTTCGAAACCGAGCCCGTTCGGGTCGACGCGCATCCATTGGCTCGTTGCGACGGCGGCCAGCTGAAGCTCGACCCCTTCATTGGCCAATAGTGCTCCGCGCTGTGCTCCGAGCTGTGAAATGAGCTCCGAGCCGACGCCGCCGATCCCGAAGAGATAGAGCTGCAGCACGGCGTTCGTGGGACGATTCGTTTCGCTCATCATCAGGGCCAAAGACGCGAATACTACACCCACCCGGGGCCCGTTTGCATTTCCCGCGCTCCGGCATGAAACTGACGTCGGTTGTTTTTAGCTTCCGGTTGAAGATGCGGCTTTCGACCCTTCCAAAGAGTCGGCTCTACCCATTTCTGGGGTTCTTTCTCTCTATCGGGGCCCCCGGGGGGCTCATCCTCATGCGCTCGCTCGCGCATGCGGAGCTCGGAAACTGGGACTGGATGATGGCCGAGCTATCATCCCGAGCGCTCACTTACGGCTACGTCGCGGTGTCCACGACGGTCGTCTTCGTCGGCCTCGGCACGATTATCGGCTCCCATGAGGATCTTCTCCAACGGGTCTCGCTTACGGATCCGTTGACGGGGCTCCCGAACCGGCGGCACTTCGACCGCCGGCTCAGGGAAGAGCTCGCCCGGGTCGACCGCTTCAATCTTCCGCTTGCGCTGATGATCCTCGATCTCGACGGCCTCAAGGAAATCAACGACGTGGGTGGGCATGAAGCGGGTGACAATGCGCTTCGTGCGGTCGCTCGGACGTTCCAGCGGACGTGTCGGTCGACCGACCTGGCCGCGCGTATCGGAGGAGACGAGTTCGTCGTGCTCGCTCCGAATATCACCGAGAGTGATGCGGAAACGCTCGCCAACCGCATTCGCAAGACTCTGATCGCGGAGGCCAGCTGGGTATCGACGGCGCTCCCTGCGTTGACACTTTCGATCGGTGTCGCCGACACCCGTTGCGTCGAGGAGGTCCGTCCCGACCGGCTCTATGCTGCGGCGGATCAAGCTCTCTATCGTGCGAAACAGCGGGGGAAGAATAATGTCGTCCTCGCGCCTCCGATTCTGTCCGCGAGCCGGCGCGAATCGGAAGGGAATGAGGGGGCCACGGGCGAGGCTTGAGCTGGTGCTCGTGGGCCACCATTCATCTCGGTGGGCGGTAGATACGAGCGGAGCCCTGGATCCGACCGCGGCGCACGTGATGAGGCACTAGGCCCGTGACGACCCCGTTTGACGGCCGGATCGCCATCATCCGTGGCGACATCACGCGCGTCGATGTCGCCGCGATCGTCAACGCCGCGAACACGAGCCTCCTCGGTGGAGGAGGGGTCGACGGCGCCATCCATCGGGCTGCCGGTCCTTTATTGCTCGAAGCGTGTCGGGCGCTCGGCGGGGCGGCCACGGGTGAAGCGAAGATCACGCCCGGATTTCGTTTGAGTGCGTCCTACGTCATTCACGCGGTCGGGCCGGTCTGGCGTGGGGGTGAGGAGGGCGAGCCTCGGCTGCTCGCGAGCTGCTATCGGAACGCGCTCGATCTCGCTCGCGAGCACGAAGCCGCGACGATCGCGTTTCCGTGTATCTCCACCGGGATATACGGGTATCCGGTACAGCCTGCCGCGGTCATCGCTCAAACGACGGTGCGTGATTGGCTGGATCAGCATGGCGGGATCGAGCGTGTGGTTTTCTGTTGCTTCTCCGAGGACGACCGCGATGTCTATGAACGCGTTGCCGCGAGCGAGCTGTCCTGAGCGATGACCTCTCGTGGGGACCGCAAAGAGGCGGTCGTGCTGCTGCATGGGATGGGCCGTTCGTGGGTGTCCATGACCCTTTTGGCCTTTCGTCTGAAGCGCGCCGGTTACGAGACGCACTTGTTTGGCTACAACCCACGTGTCGAGACGCTCGACGAGCTCACCGCGCGGCTGCACGATGTCGTCATCGAGAACGTCCGCGCTCCGTCGTTTCACTTCGTGGGGCACTCGCTCGGCAACATCATCGTTCGCAACGGGTTTCGGAATGGTTTTCGGCCCGGCCTCGGACGCATCGTCATGCTCGCACCTCCCAATGGCCCGGCAGCGCTCGCGGGAGCGCTGCGCCAGTCCAAGGTCTACCAGTGGTACACGGGCGACAGCGGGCAGAAGCTCGCGGACGATGCGTTCTTTCGGAGTCTCCCGGTGCCGAGCGTGGATTTCGGCATTATTGCGGGCGATCGGGGCCATCGCATTGCGTTCCGTGATGCGAATGACGGGGTCGTGCGCGTGGAAAATACGAAGCTCGCCGGGATGCGGGATTGGGTTCTCGTCCATCACACGCATACGTTCATAATGATGGCGAAGGATACCTACACGCTGTGCTCCCGCTTTCTAAACACCGGATCGTTCGAAGCTTGACCCCGCGCGAGCCACTCACCGGCTCTGTCTCGAGGCGCTCCCGACATCCTGATGGGTTCTCGCTCCTCGAGGTCATGCTTGCGCTCGCGATCACTCTCGTCGTGATGGCGCTCACGGCGCAGACCATGCGTCACCTGCAGGTCGTTTTTCGAGCGCAGAGCCGTCAGGCTGCCGGAAACGCCCGAGCGCTTCAGACCATCGACGATATCGCTCTCGAGCTCTCACGGGCCGGTTACGGAATGGGGGAAGGCGTGCCGTCCGTGCTCGGTCGCATCCCCGGAGAGCGTGCGATCGGTTCCGTGTTGACCCTGCGCTCGAATCCAGACGGGAAGGCGGGCGCCATCCAGAGCAACCTCGAGGCCGGTGCGATGACGCCGGTGCTGCCCGTCGCCGCCTTTAGTCCCGGAACGACGGCGCTGCTCGTGGATGCCCGCGCGAGACATGAGCTCGTCGACGTTACCGCGGTGAGCGAGCTCGGCCTCGCCGTGCGCTCACGAGAGACGGCAGACGGCGCTCTACGTCAGGTATTCGGTCCGGGCAGCGGCGGCCGCGTCCTGGGTGTTCGCGAGGTCCGCTACCGTCTCCGAGAGAGTCCGTCGGGCGAGGGCTACGAGCTCGTGAAGGACATCGTCGGGGAGTCGAGTCGAGTGCTCGCCCGCGACGTCGCGTCCGCGGAGTTCACGTTCCTCGACGAGGACGGCTCCGTGATAGCTAAGACGAAGGCCGAAGAAGGCGCCGTCCGTACGGTGCGGATCGCTCTCTCGACGTCTTCACCGGACGGCTCGGGGCGCTCTGAGAGCGTGGCGACCGCGGTGACGCTCTCGCCGCCCTCTGGCACCGTGGACTTCGAAGCGCGCGACCAGCACTTACGACTGACGCGCGTGTTCTACCCCGTTCCGAACCCGACCGGCGTGGGCTCTCGTCCCGGCTTGGATTGGGGGATCGTCATCGGAGCCGGCTCGCGCCCAAGGCGTGACCCCGCGCTCGCGTACTCCTATCGTCTAGAGAAGCAATTCATGGGTGCGGGCGTCGACAGCGCGTTCGTGCTCGAAGATGTGAGGGCGCCCGTGGCGTTCGCGTTCGCACCTGAGGGAAGTGCCCGGG
>Ga0315338_1002601_pt1 | contig 17402 bp, 19 predicted proteins | sample ASW8metaG_FD_204518 | JGI IMG/M metagenome (GOLD analysis project Ga0315338, IMG submission 204518) | Ammonia-oxidizing marine archaeal communities from Monterey Bay, California, United States - ASW #8 | ecosystem: Environmental > Aquatic > Marine > Coastal | place: USA: California | collected... | reverse complement strand
CTTTTTCAATTGTGGCTACTAAAGCATTATAGATTACTTGCTTACCTCCACAACCAACTGTAATTTCATCTGACTCAAAAACTAAATCATTTTCTCTTTTAAATTTTTTTATTATTGCTTCATTTAATTCCTTTGTGCCATTTACAGGAGTGTATTTTGTTTGACCATTATTAATAGCTTCAATTGCTGCTTTTTTTATATTATCAGGTGTATCAAAATCAGGTTCTCCTGCAGAAAAATCTATAATTTTTTTTCCTTCTTGCTTTAATTCTTTAGCTTTTGCAGTTATAGATATAGTGGGTGATGGTTGTATCCTAGACACTCTTTGCGAAAAGAAACTCATAACAATAACCTATGTAATCTATAATAAATTTTGAAAAAAAAAGATAGTATTAATTTTAATAAAATTATTTAATTTATTAATAAAATTTTTTAACAAATAATGAAAAATTTAGAACAAAAAAAAAATAAATTTATTATCGAAAGTTCTTTTAAACCTTCAGGTGATCAGCCTGGAGCAATAAAAAAAATTGTTAATAATTTTAAAAAAAACCAACAAAATCAAACTTTATTAGGTGTAACAGGTTCAGGAAAGACTTTTACAATGGCTCATGTTATAGAAAAAATTCAAAAACCAACTCTAATTCTAGCGCCAAATAAAACTCTTGCTGCGCAATTATATTCTGAAATGAAATCAATCTTTCCTAAAAATGCAGTTGAGTATTTTGTGTCATATTATGATTATTATCAACCTGAAGCATATGTACCAAAAACTGATACATATATAGAAAAAGAATCATCTATAAATGAACAAATTGATAGAATGCGACACTCTGCAACTAGAGCTTTATTTGAAAGAAAAGATGTAATAATAGTTGCAAGTGTTTCTTGTATTTATGGAATAGGATCACCTGAAACATATTCAACAATGACTTTTACCTTAAATAAAGATGAGATAATCAAAAGAAGTTACTTAATAACTAAGCTTGTAGAATTACAATATATTAGAAATGACATTAATTTTTATAGAGGTACCTTTAGAGTAAGAGGCGATATTATTGATATTTTTCCTTCTCATTATGATGATTGTTCATGGAGAATATCTTTTTTTGGTGAAAAAATTGAAACTATTGCTTCTATAGATCCTTTAACTGGAAAAAAAAATAATGAATTAAATTTTGTTAAAATATTTCCAAATAGTCATTATGTAACTCCAAAACCAACTTTAGAAATAGCAATTAAAAATATAAAAATTGAATTAGAAGGAAGATTAAATTTTTTTAAAAAAGAAAAGAAATTTTTAGAAGCGGAAAGAATAGAACAAAGAACTAATTTTGATATTGAAACAATTGAAGCAACAGGAAGCTGTTCTGGAATTGAAAATTATTCTAGATATCTTACAGGAAGAAAAAGTGGGGAGCCTCCTCCTACGTTATTTGAATATTTTCCGAGTGATGCTTTAATATTTGTTGACGAAAGTCATGTATCAATTCCACAACTTCATGGAATGTATAAAGGTGACTATTCAAGAAAATCAAATTTATCAGAATATGGTTTTAGATTACCATCTTGCTTAGATAATAGGCCTTTAAAATTTGAAGAATGGGAAAAAATGAGACCTAAAACATTATTTGTATCTGCTACTCCTGGGGAATGGGAAATAGAAGAATCAAAAGAATTATTAATTGAACAACTTGTAAGGCCAACTGGTTTAACTGATCCAATATGTGAAATAAAAGCAGCTTCTTCACAAGTTGATGATTTAATGAATGAATGTAAAAAGTGTATTGAAAAATCTCAAAGAGTTCTTGTTACAACATTAACAAAAAAAATGGCTGAAGATTTGACTGAATATCTTGAAGATGCAAATTTAAAAGTTAGATACTTACATTCAGATATTGAAACATTGGAAAGAATTGAAATTATAAGAGATTTAAGAATTGGAAAGTTTGATATTTTAATTGGAATTAATTTATTAAGAGAAGGTTTAGATATCCCAGAATGTGGGTTAGTAGCTATATTGGATGCAGATAAAGAAGGTTTTTTGCGCTCTAAAACATCTTTGATTCAAACTATAGGTAGAGCATCTAGAAATGTTGATGGTAAAGTAATTCTTTATGCAGATAAAAAAACTAAAAGTATAAACGAAGCAATAGATGAAACTAATAGGAGAAGAAGGAAGCAAATAGCTTACAACAAAAAAAATGGGATAACTCCTCAAAGTATAAAAAAAGATATAAATAATGTTTTAAAATCAGTTTATGAAAAAGATACTTATACTGTTAAAATAGATAACCAAGGGTATGAAACTGAGAAAAAGAATTTAAAATCTTATGTTGCTAAGTTAGAAAAAGAAATGTTAAATCATGCCTCTGATTTAGAATTCGAGGAGGCTGCAAAAATTAGAGACAAAATAAAGAAAATAAAATTAAGAGATTTAGAACTAATCACTACTAAAAGAGTAACAAAATGACAATTAATTTAATTTTAATTACAATCTTAGGCTTGTTTATTCTTTTGATAAGTGCAAATTATCTGATTGAAAACATTGTTTCTTTAGCTAAAAAAATAAATATTTCTAAATTTGCAATAGCAAGTTGCACAATTGCTTTTGGCACTACTATGCCTGAACTAACCACCAGTTTAAAATCCGTATTAGCAGACCCACCTCACTCAGGAATTGCTGTTGGAAATCTAATAGGAAGCAATATTGCAAACATACTTTTAATAATGGGTGTATCAGCAATGATTTTTCCGGTACAGATTAGTTCAGATAAATTAATAAATCTCGAATTAAAAGCAAGTGTTGTTATTTTACTTTTTCCAGCAACAATATTTTTTTTCAATTTAAATAGTAATATTTCCTTTTTTATATCGTTGCTGATGTTGCTTTTTTTCATTTGGTTTTTTAGTGAAAGAATGAGATTGGAAAAAAAAAATATTAATGAAAAAACTAATGTAAAACAATCAATTTTTTTTCTTTTATCTAAAATTCTTTTTTGTGTAATAGGATTAATATTTGGTGCAAGTTTTCTTATCGATGGCTCTGTTCAAATAGCCCAATACTATAAAATTTCTGAAAGAGTTATTGGACTATCTTTAATTGCAATAGGAACTTCTTTACCAGAATTAACAACAGCAATAATGGCTTCTATAAAAAGAAGTCATGGAATTGCCTTAGGGACAGTACTAGGTGCTAATATGTATAATATTCTTGTATTACTTAGTATAGTTGAAATTATTCAACCTACATCAATTGTAAAAAATATTCAAAGTATTGATATTTTTGTTCTAGGTGTTTCATCGTTATTCTTATTCTTATTTATAAAAGATAAAAAGATTACTGCGCTAGAGGGTTTTATTCTTTTGTTTATTTATATATTATACGTTTATTCAATTTATTAATTTTGAAAAATACAGCGCTAATAACAGGTGGTTCACAAAGAATTGGAAAAGTAATATGTGAAAGTATTGCTCGAAAAGGATGGAATGTTGTGATTCATTATAATAAATCTAAAACTAGTGCTTTTAGTTTAAAAAATAAATTAAACTCATATAACGTCAAATCATGTTGTATTAAAGCTGATTTATCTAAAGATATAGAGCTTAAAAAATTGTTCAATAAAGCAAAGAAAGAAATAGGTAATATTAATTGTTTGATAAACAACGCATCTACCTTTGAATTAGATAATATTCATAATATTGAAAAAAAAAAATGGGAATATCATTTGAATACAAATGTATGGGCTCCAATTTTCTTAATAAAACAATTTGTAAAAAACTTACCAAATAAAATATCTGGAAATATAATTAATATTGTTGATCAAAGAGTTGCCAATTTAACTCCTTTCTTTACAACATACACAATAACAAAATCCATGCTTTGGACATTAACTCAGACTTTAGCCCTTGCTTTAGCACCTAAAATAAAAGTTAATGCTATTGGACCCGGTCCAACATTTCCTAGCAAAAGACAAACGAGAAAGCAATTTAAAAACCAATATAAGAAAGTTCCTTTAAAAAAAGCAGTTGATCCTAATGAAATAGCTGAAGCTATATTGTTTATATTGAATTCTAAATCTTTAACGGGCCAGTTAATTAATATTGATTCTGGACAACATTTAGGTTGGGCTCATGCTGATAATAAGAAGATTATAGATGAATAGTATTTGTTAAATACATAATTTATCTAATATTTTTTAAAATTTTAAAAAAAATACTATAGTTTTACACAACAAATTTTTCTAATTAAATAAATATGAGTAAAATAAAAAAAAGAAAAAAAAAGAAATATATTGACTTTTGATTTATGTATTATTATCAATTACTTAGTGAATGCTGCCTATTTTTTAGTCATTCTATTAAAACACAAGGAAATGAGCCAAAATTCATATTCTATAATGATTTATCAACAACTTTATCCACGTCTATAGTGGATAGTATTATATATAAATTATATTTTTATAAATATTAAGTTAAATGAATGGTTTAGATATTATAAAAAATAAATTAACAAATATATCTGAAAAGCCTGGAATCTATCAATATCTGAATTCAAAGAATGAAATTATATATATAGGGAAAGCAAAAAATTTAAAAAAAAGAATTTCAAATTATAAAAATACTTCCTCATTATCAAATAGAATTCAAAGAATGGTTTATCAAATAAACAGCATTGAAACTATAACAACTAAAACTGAGGCAGAGGCTTTTTTGCTTGAAAGCAATTTAATAAAAAAAAATAAACCAAAATTTAATATTGTTTTAAGAGATGATAAATCTTTACCATATATTTTAATTACAACAAAAAATAAATGGCCTCAAATATTAAAACATAGAGGTAAACAAAAAAAAATTGGTATTTATTTTGGGCCTTACCCATCCGCAGGTACTGTAGATAAAACTATCAATTCTTTACAAAAAGCTTTTTTAATTAGATCTTGTTCGGATTCTTTTTTTAAAGCTAGATCTAGGGCTTGTTTATTACATCAAATAAAAAAATGTTCTGCTCCATGCGTAAAAAAAATAGAAAAAAAAAAATATTTAGAGCTTTCTAATAAAACAATTTTATTTTTAAAGGGAAAAAATAAAAAAATTCAATCAAGTTTAAATTCTGAAATGGATAATTATAGTTCTAAAAAACTATATGAAAAAGCAGCTAATTTAAGAGATAGAATTAAAGCATTAAATCAAATACAAGAAAAACAATCTATTAATATAAAATCTATTGGAGATGCAGATATAATATCTATAAGAAAAAAGAATTTTAAAGCCTGTATACAAATATTTTATTTTAGAGGAGGTCATAATCTTGGAGGTAGATATTATTTTCCACGTCATGATGAAGATGAAAAAGAAGAAAATATTTTACAGTCATTTCTAGGTCAGTATTACTCAGATAAAATTATTACAAAACTAATACTTATTAATAAAAAAATTCCTGAAAAAAATCTTTTAATTAATGCTCTAAATGAGAAATCTGGGTACAAAATTAATATTGAAATACCTTTGAAAGGACAAAAGAAAAATATTGTAAATGATGCGGAGAAAAATGCTGAAAAAGAACTTGATAGAAAATTTAGTGAACAAAAAAATAACATATATTTTCTTCAAAAAATAAAAACTGTTTTTAAATTAAAAAAAATTCCAAAAACTATAGAAATATATGACATTAGCCATATTTCAGGTGAATTTGCTGTTGGCGTTATGGTTTCTTTTAATAAAGATGGATTTATAAAAAATAATTACAGAAAATTTAATATTAAAGAAAAATTTAAAAGAAAAGAGATAATTTCTAACAGTGATGACTATTCTATGATTTATGAAGTTCTTAATAGAAGATTAAAAAAAAATTCTAAAACAATATCATTTCCAAATTTAATGATTATAGATGGCGGAAAAGGCCATTTAAGTACTGCATTAAATGCATTAGAAAATTTTAATTTAGAAAAAAAAATAGATCTAATATCCATTGCTAAAGGTGAAAAAAGAAATAAAGGAAATGAAAATTTTTATGTCAAAGGAAACAAAAAAATTAAATTTAAAACCAATGATAAAACTCTATTCTTTTTACAAAGGTTAAGAGATGAAGCGCACAGATTTGCTATTACTTCGCACAAAACTAGAAGATCAAAAATAAGTAAATCTATATTAGATGAAGTCGAAGGAATCGGTCCTAATAAAAAAAGAGATTTATTAAAATATTTTGGTTCTTCAGAGCAAATTAGATTAGCACAAATTAGCGAAATTGAAAAAGTTAAAGGAATTAATAAAAATATTGCAAAAAAAATATATAATTTCTTTCATGAGAATTAAATTATGAAAAGTATGCCAAATATACTAACTGGCTTAAGATTATTAGCTTGCCCATTATTGATTTACTTATTTGCGATTGCAGACTATTTATGGATTCTAATAATATTTGTTTTAGCCTGCCTAACTGATTTTTTTGATGGCTATCTAGCTAGAAAAAAAAATTTTAAATCAAATTTTGGAAAAGCTTTAGATCCTATTGCTGACAAAATTTTAATTATAACAATGAGTGTTTTAATAATAGTTAATGAAGGAGACTTAATTGGGTATCTTGCAATTCCATTTTATATAATAATAATAAGAGAAATTATAGTTTCATCGTTAAGATTTAATTTAGTAGATAAAAATAAAAGCATAGATGTAAGTCTATTATCAAAATATAAAACTTTTATACAAATGATAGCTATCGGCAGCCTAATAAGTTTCATGATTTACCACGATCCATATGTATTTGTTGGACATAAAGTAAATTATTTAACTATATTTCTAATAAGTTTTGTTAAATTTTTTGTATGGTTATCGGCTTTTATTACTGTTATTACTGGAGTTCAACATTTTAAAACATATTTAAAATTAAAAAAATGACACAATTATCAAATGACTGTTTTAAACATAGCAAAAAAAGAATTTCTTTAGAAAAAGCAGTGTCTATTCTAGAAAAAAGAATAAAGTGTATAAAAAAAACTCAAAAAATTAAATTAGATCAATCATTGGGGAGAATTTTATCAAAAGATATTGTTTCAAAATTAAACGTTCCCCCTTTTAATAACACAGCAGTAGATGGATATGCATTTAAGTATTCAGATTCAAATAAAAAAAAAGAAACTATTTTAAAATTATCTGGAAGAATTACAGCTGGACAAAATTTCAATAAAAAAATTAAAAAAGGAGAAGTTGCGAGAATTTTTACTGGTGCAAAAGTACCAGAAGGAACGGACACTGTTATTATGCAAGAAGACTGTAAAACAAATGATAATAATATTATTTTAAAATCTGGAATTTTTAAAGGTGCTAATATTAGAAAAAAAGGAGAAGATATTAAGTCTGGAAAAAAAATTATATCAAAAGGATCAAAACTAAAAGCGCAAGACATTGCTTTAATAGCATCAATTGGAATTAAAGAAATCGAAGTATATGAAAGATTAAAAGTTGGAATATTTACCACTGGTAACGAATTATTTGAGCCAGGAACAAAAACATCAAAAAATGGTATTTATGATTCAAATAGATACTGTTTAAAAAATTTATTGGAGACAATTAATTGTTCAATAAAAGACTACGGAATAAAAAAAGATAACGAAAAGTTAATAAAAAATACTTTAAAAAAAATTTCTAAAGAATGTGACTTAATCATAACTACCGGTGGTATGTCGGTTGGTGAAGAAGATTATGTTAGAAAAATCGTACAAGAAAATGGTTCATTAAATTTTTGGAATATTGCAATTAAGCCTGGAAGACCTGTTGCACTTGGTAATATTTTCAAGAAACCATTTATTGGATTACCAGGAAATCCTGTTTCTGTAATGATTACATTTTTAAAAATAGCTTTACCTACAATAAATAAATTGTCAGGTTTTTTGTCGCCAAAAGTAAAAAACTTTATTGTTACAACGGATTTTAATTTTAAAAAAAAAAGTGGAAGAAAAGAGTTTTTAAGAGTAACAATATCAAAAAAATTAAATGGCCAAATAAAAATAAAAAATTATCCTAAATCAGGATCAGGAGTTTTCACTTCAATGGTAGAAACAGATGGTTTAATAGAACTTCCGGAAAAATTAACTTATTTAAAAAAAGGAACAAAAATTAGATTTGTTCCATATAGTGAAATACTAATATGAAAATAATTTATTTTTCCTGGTTAAAAGAAATTCTAGGAACCTCAGAAGAAAATGTCAGGCCCCCAACTAATATAAAAAATATTGATAACTTAATTAAATGGTTGAGTGCAAAAAGTACGAAACATAGAAAAGTATTTTTAAAATCAAAAAGTATTCGTTGTGCGATTAATCATCAAATTGTTAATAAAAGCAGTAAAATTAAGAATAAAGATGAAATAGCTTTTTTTCCACCTTTCACAGGAGGATAAATGATAAAAGTTCAAAAACAGAAAATCAATATCCCAGAAGAAAACAAAAAATTATTAAAAAAAAAAATCGGTGCAGTTGTAAATTTTATTGGAGTTGCTAGACCTAAAAATAGTTCAGGAAAAATTCACTATATAGAAATAGAGCATTATCCAGGAATGACAGAAAAGAAGATTAAAGAAATTGAAATTTATGTAACAAAAAAGTGGAAGCTAAATAACTGTATTATAATTCATAGATATGGGAAAATTAAACCTGGTGAAAATATTGTATATGTTGGAACTGCAGCACAACATCGTAACAACGCATTTAAAGCATGTGAATTCATTATAGATTATTTAAAAGTTAAAGCTCCTTTTTGGAAAATTGAGCAACAAAAGAATAAAAAAATATTCGTGAAATCTAAAAAAAAGGATGAAAAAAAAATTAAGATAAATTATTAATTTTTTTCTACTAAATCACTAAAAAGCGATATAAGTTTTTTTGTAATTTCTCCTACATTAAATTTTTTATTATCTATTTGTGATATAGGTGTAATTTCAACAGCAGTACCTGTTAAAAATATTTCATCTGCTTTTAATAATTCTCTTGGCAAGATTCTTTTTTCTATAATTTTAATATTGTTTTTTTTTGCCAGTTTAATGACTGTTTGTCTAGTTATACCGTTTAAAAAACAATCTGCTATTGGTGTGTATAATTTATTATTTTTTACAAAAAAAATATTTGCGCCCGTAGACTCTGCTACGTAACCATTAGAATCTAACATTAAAGAGTCATCAAATCCCTTTTTTTCTGCAATATGTTTGCTTAAGGTACATATCATATATAATCCTGCTGCTTTGGCTTGAGTAGGCGCTGTATTAGATGGGGGCCTTATCCATTTTGATGTTTTAAGTTTAATGCCATTAAATTTTTTTCTTTTGTTAAAATAAGTAGACATTTCCCATGTTGCTATTGCTACATGTATAGTAGTATTTTGAGCTGAAATAGCCATCATTTCACTGCCTCGCCATGCAAAAGGTCTTAAATAACCATTTTTTATTTTTTGCTTCTTAACTATTTCTTCACACGCTTTATTTATTACTTTTTCTCTATAAGGTAATTTAAAACCTAAAGTTTTTGATGAAAAAAATAACCTTTTTGTGTGTTCATTAAGCTTAAAAATTTTTCCATTATATATTCTAGCACCTTCAAAAACACAACTTGCATAATGTAAGCCATGACTTAAAACATGTAGTTTGGCTTGATTCCACTTTATAAATCTTCCATCTAGCCAAATAAATCCAGGTCTATTATTAAAATTCTTTACTTTTGTCATTTTTTTTAAATTAAAAGAAATAAAAAAAATTTTTTTATTAAAATATATATTAAATATAAAACATATTTATAAATAAAAAATGGCAAACTTAAACAATATTTTTAACCCTTTGTTTTTAAAAAATAGAGAGCTTAAAGTAGCATTTGAATTATTATTTTTTGCAATAAAGGATTTTGATAGAAATATTAGTTTCTTATTAAAAAAATTTGGTTATAACAAAACACATTTTGCAGTCATTTTTCTAGCTTCAAATAATTATTATTTAACAATTAAAGATTTGCTGGTAATTTTAGACATAAAAAAACAAAGTTTATCAAAAATTATTAATAAGCTTAAAAATGATGAAATAATTGTATTAAAAAAATCAAAAAAGGACAAAAGGAACAAAAATATTTATTTAACAAAAAAAGGTATGAAAATAGAAAAAAAACTTACAGAAAAACAAATAAATAATATAGCTAATGCATACAAAAATGCCGGTACAGATTCTATAAATGGATTTAAGAAAATTTTGTTAAACTTAATAAGTAAAACTTCTAAAACAATTTTAAGAAAGAAAATATGAAATTAAATTTACCACATATATTGATTGTAGATGATGACAAAAGAATTTTACAGTTAATCAATCATTATTTAATCAAAAATAATTTTAGAATAAGTACAGCGGATAATGCTTTAATGGCTAGAGAAAAAATTGAAAATATTGAATTTGATCTCATTGTTCTTGATATTATGATGCCAGGAGAATCTGGATTAAAATTAACCGATTCATTAAAAAAAAATAATTTTAAAACTCCTATACTACTATTAAGTGCTTTAGGTAATTCAGATGATAGAATTAAAGGTCTTGAAATTGGTGCAAATGATTATTTAACTAAACCATTTGAACCAAAAGAATTACTTTTAAGAATAAAAAATCTAATACAAGGAAACAAATACAATAAACAGAAAAAAAGAATTGTTAAATTTGGCCCATATGCCTTTAATTTAAAAAATGAAATATTAAAAAAAAATGGAAAAATATTTATTCTTACTTCTAGTGAGGCAAAATTATTATATATTTTAGCAAAAAATGACGGTAAACCTATATTTAGACATAATCTATCTAAAATTTTAAATATAGCAGATACTAGCAGAGCCTTAGACGTTCAAATTACAAGACTAAGAAATAAAATTGAAAATAATAAAAAATTTCCAACATACATACAGACTGTTAGAGGACGAGGTTATGTCCTAAAAATTGAATAAAATTATGATTAAAAAGTATTTACCTCAGACACTTTTAGGAAGATCAATATTGATCTTAGTAATTCCACTAATTATTTTGCAATTAATAATAACAATAATATTTTATAATAGACATTGGGATACAATCACAAGACATAGAACCATTGATTTTGTTAATGATATTGTATTAGTTGTAGAATCCTTTGAAAAAAATAAATCAATAGAAAATCAAAAATGGACTTTAAATAATGTTTCAGAAAAATTACAACTACAAACTTTTTATAAAAAAAATATTACATTAAATTTAAAGGAATATGACCAAAAACCAACAAAACTTAAAAAATATTTATTAGAAAATCTCGGTCCTTTAAATAAAAAATTTAATTTAGATATAAACGATAAAAAAAAGTTAATAACTGTAATGGTTGAGCTAGATGATGGCGTTCTTGAATTTCGCGCTAATAAAAAAAGAATCTATAGTTCTACAACTTATATTTTTATATTATGGATGATTAGTGCATCAATAATATTATTTATCGTTGCACTATTATTTCTTAAAAATCAAATTAAGCCTATACGTAAATTAGCTATTGTAGTAGATCGGTTTGGAAAAGGTAAGAATATAGGGAATTTTAAACCATCAGGTGCTAGAGAAGTAAGGAGAGTTTCTAATGCTTTTAAAATAATGAAAGAAAGAATTGAAAATTCAATAATTCAAAGAAATAAAATGTTTTCTTCAATATCACATGACATCAGAACAATTTTAACAAGAATGAAATTAAATTTAGAATTACACAAATTAGATAAAAGTGGCTTAAAAAAAGATTTAGTGGAAATGGAAGAAATGGTTGAAGAATATTTAAAATATGCAAAAGGCGAAGAAAAAGAAAAAATTCAAAAAGTTAATATTATAAGTTTGCTTAATTTAATAAAAAAAAGATATTCAAAACAAAATATTTATTTTAAAAATGGAAAAAAAATAAATATATCTATTAGATTAAATTCAATTAAGAGGTGTATTAATAATTTAATATCCAATAGCTTAAAATTTAGTAAGAATATAGAAATTACTTGTAATAAAAAGAGTAATTATGTTGAAATAATTATTGATGATGATGGACCAGGGATTCCACAAAAAGAAAGAAAAAAAGTTTTACAACCATTTTATAGAGTTGAGGCTTCAAGAAATAGAGAAACAGGGGGGATAGGCTTAGGTATAACGATAGCAGCAGATGTTATTAATAATCATGGAGGTAATTTTTTCTTAGAAAAATCTCCTCTTGGTGGATTAAGAGCAAAAATTTATCTTCCTATATGAGAATATTTTCAATTAAAGAAAGTCTCTGATCTAAAGTAGCCATAACTTTTTCATTATTATTAGAATTTTCTTTGAGCCACTCATAAATTATCGACAGATACAAAAAAGAAAAAATAAAAACTTTTAAATTTTTTTTTATTGGTTCTAAATTGATTCGACTCAATTTCAAATTACTTTCCATACTTTTAAAAAAACTTTTATATAATTTTATAAATAAATTTGGTTTTTCTTGAAAAGATAAATAGAAATTATATAAATTTTTTTTATAGGGATGAAGTAAATCTATTCTTGTCATGCATATTTCGAATAAATTATCTTTAATATTATTTCCTAAACCAATTTTTTTTATTTTTTTTTCTAAGTTTTGATCAATTCTGTTAAAAAAAGAAACAATTATATCTTCTTTTGTTTTAAATAATTGAAAAAATTTTTTCGAAGGAATTCTTGTTTTTTTCTGTATTTCAATAATTTCAATTTCATGAAAATCTTTTTTTAATAAAAGTTTTAAAAAAATATCCTCAATTCTTTTTTTTAGCTGTTGCATCTTTTAAATTTTTTTTAATTAAATCTTATCTTACTTTTTTTGAACCTAAAATTTTAGCCTTTTTTATAGAATCTTTTATAGAATTAAAAATTGTTTTTTGAAAATTATTTTTTTTTAGATAATTAATAGCTGCTTCCGTTGTTCCACCTTTACTTGTTACACTTTTTCGTAAATCATCAAAATTTTTTTCAAAATTATTAATCATTTTTGCAGTTCCAATATATGTTTCTTTTAAAATTTGTTTTGAAAAAGACTTATTTAATCCCTGGCTTATTGCTGTTTTTTCCATAGATTCAAGTAAGTAATAAAAATAAGCCGGACCACTACCAACTATTGCAGTTATTAAATCAAAAAATTTTTCATTTTTTAATTCATAAACTTTTCCAATAATATTAAGCAAAAAGAAATCATTGTTACTTATATTTTTTTTTAAGGAGTAAAAAATTATAGTACCCTTATTTACTGAAATAGGAGTATTTAACATTAAACGTATTATATTTTTATTTATAGGAAAAAAAGTTTTTATTTCTGATAATTTTTTTCCGGCAAGAACAGTATAAAATATTGTATTTTTATCAAATAAATTTCTATATAGATCTAAATCAGAATTTAAATCTCTAGGTTTAAATGACAAAAAAACATATTTAAATTTTTTGTTAAATTTTTTTATTCTATTTATTTCAAAAAAATAAATTTTTTTTTTATACTTTTTTTTTAGGTAATTTTTTCTTTTTAAATTCTTTTCTAAAACATTTATACGGTAAATTTTTTTATAAAATTCTTTGCTTTTATTTAACCAACCCTCAATTAAAGATATGCCAATCTCACCACAGCCAATAATAAGTACTTCGTATCTCAATTATGCTTTACCTTCTGTTTTAAAATCAAAAAACAAAATTGCCTCTTCTGCTTTTTTACCACCCCAGAGTACCAATTGAAGAATAGGAAAGAATCTTTCACTTTCTAATATGGCATAATTTAAAACTTCTTTTAACAAATCGAATTTTATATTTTTGTGATCTTTAACAATTATTGAATTTTTGAAAGTTGGAAAACTATCTTCATTAATAATAAAATGTCCATAATTAATTCTATTGTTTATAAGATTTAATAATTTATAAATTTCAATATTATTTGAAAAATCCATTTTATTATAAAAAAAAGATCTAATTTCAATTCTACTTTGATTTTTTAACCATGTAACTTGAATTATCAAATTTGAATATTTCGTTGGAACTTCAATATAAATTTCGTCTTCAATAGGCCTTTCAAATATCCAGTTTTTTGAGATTATTATCTCTTCTAATTGATTAATTGGGTGAAATTTAGAATCGGTTATATCGGGAAATGAAGTGGTCATTTTTCAATATATATTGTATATAATATATATGATTATACTATATATTGTAGAATATAAATACCTTTTTTTGTTTTATTATTTTTTTTTATCTTTTAATAAATTGCAATTTATATAATTATTAAGTATCAATCTAATTTTTGAATTATTTTAAATATGATAATCGTTACAGGGGGTGCAGGTTTTATAGGTTCAAATCTTGTTTATGAACTAAACAAAATAAATCAGAATAATATAATAATATGTGATACAGCAAATTCTGTATTAAAAAAAAATTACTTAAAAAAAGCAAAATATAAAAAAATAGTTTCACCATCAAATTTTTTTTATTTTTTAAAAAAAAATAAAAAAAAAATAAATTATATTTTTCATTTAGGCGCAGTGACTGCAACAACATCTTCAGATTCTAAAAAACTTTTAAAAAATAATGTAGAATTCTCAATTAAAATCTTGGAATTTTGTACAAAAAATAAAATAGGTTTTGTTTATGCATCTAGCGCATCCACATACGGAAATGGGTCTAATGGTTTTAAAGATAGCGAAAATTATATTTATTTAAATAAATTAAAACCATTAAACTTATATGGTAAAAGTAAACATCTGTTTGATTTGCATATATCAAAAAAAATAAAAGAAAGAAAATTAGCAACTCAATGGGTTGGTTTAAAATTTTTTAATGTTTATGGAAAAAATGAAAAACATAAAAAAAAACAAATGAGTATTGTTTCTTATTTAACTCCTTTAATAACTAACAATAAAGGAATAAATCTTTTTAAATCTCATAACAAGAATTTTAAGAATGGAGAACAAAAAAGAGATTTTATACATATCAGTGATTGTATTAGTGTGATTTTGTGGTTTTATAAAAATAAAAAAATATCAGGATTATTTAATGTTGGAACAGGTAAAGCAAGAACCTTCTTAGATACAATAAAAGTTTTATTTAAACAATTAAATAAAAAAGAAAAAATAAATTTTATTAATACTCCAAAAAATATAAGGAAACATTATCAATATTTTACTAAAGCTAATATTAATAAATTAAGAAAATATGGATATAAAAAAAAATTTAAAGATATTGAAGATGGTATAAAGTTATTTGTAAAAGAAAATAAAGAAAATTATTAAATAATGGAGATTTAAAATTATATTTCCAAATATAGATCCAATTATTTTTTCAATAGGACCATTAGATATAAGATGGTACTCCATAGCTTATATACTTGGATTTATTCTAGGTATTCAATATATAAAATATTTAAATTCAAAACATGAGATAAACTTAAACAATAACTTAATAAATGATTTTTTCTTTTATACTATCTTTGGTGTAATTATAGGCGGAAGAATTGGTTATATTACTCTTTATAACCCCATTTATTATTTTTCTAATCCTCTAGAAATTATAAAAGTATGGAAAGGTGGAATGGCATTTCATGGCGGCTTAATAGGCGTAATATTAAGTACTCTTTTATTTAGTTTTAAAAAAAAAATTAATTTCTTTATTTTCTCTGATCTTGTAGCTTGTGCAGCGCCTATAGGTATTTTTTTTGGTAGAATTGCAAATTTCATTAATGGAGAATTAGTTGGAAGAATAACAGAAAAAAAAATAGGAATTATTTTTAATCACATTGATAATTTTCCAAGACATCCTAGCCAAATTTATGAAGCAATTCTTGAAGGTTTGTTATTATTTTTAATTTTATTTTTCATTCAAAATAGAAAAAAAACCATTTATAAAAATGGATTAATATCTTCATTTTTTTTAATATTTTATAGTTTGTTTAGATTTATATGTGAATACTTTCGTGAACCTGACCCTCATATAGGATTACAGTTCTTTAATTTAAGCTTAGGACAAATTTATTCTATATTTTTTTTTATTATTGGAATTGTTCTTTTTTTAAAGAAAAAATAAATGGAAAATTTAAAACAAATTTTAAAAAAAAGGATTTTAAATTTTGGTCCACTTAGTATCTCAGATTTTATTTTAGAAGCTAATTTAAACTCAAGGTTTGGTTACTACAATAATAATTTGCCATTTGGAAAGAAAGGAGATTATATAACTTCACCGGAAATTAGCCAAATGTTTGGGGAACTTTTAGCTCTTTGGACTATAGATTATTGGAAAAAAATAGGTAAGCCAAAAAAATTTAATATAATTGAGTTAGGTCCTGGAAGTGGTATTCTAATGATAGATTTCTTGAGAATAATAAAATTATATCCTAAATTTATTGAAAAATGTAATCAGATTTTTCTTTTTGAAATAAGTCCTTTTTTAAAAAAAATTCAAAAAAAAAATTTATCAAAAATAGAAAATAAAATATTAAAAAAAATCAAATGGATAAAAAACTTAAATGATATTCCAGAAATACCATTTGTTTTAATCGCTAATGAATTTTTTGACGCTTTACCTATTAAACAAATTCAACTTACAGAAATAGGGTGGAGAGAAAGAATGTTAAACTACAATGAAGACAAAAAATCCTTTTTTATTTCATATTCAAACAATCCAACCATACTTGAAAATTTTTTACCAAAAAATAAAAAATATAGAAAAATAGGTTCGATATACGAAATTCCTTTTAATATGATAAGTTTTTTAGAAAATCTATTTAACAAAATAAAAAAAACAAAAAGCACTTGTTTAATTATTGATTATGCAAAAAATAAAAAATTTGAAAATTCATTAAAAAGTATTAAAAATCAAAAAATAATAAATCCTTTAAAAGAAATTGGAAATTCGGATATAAGTGCGCATGTAAATTTTGATTTAATTAAAAAAACTTCAACAAAATTTAATCTAAATAGTCGTGGTCCAGTGAGTCAAAGACAATTTCTTATTGAATTAGGTATTTTGTATAGAACTAAAACTCTAATTAAAAATGCAAATAGTAAGCAAAGAAAAAAAATAAAAAAAGGTTTAGATTTTTTAATAAACAAAGAAAAAATGGGAAAAATTTTTAATGTAATTTCGATAAGCAATAAAAAAATAGATAACCTAATAGGTTTTTAATAATGTTCGTATATAAAGAAATAAATAAATATACACATATAACTTGTGCTTTTTTTTCTAGAAAAAAAGGAGTAAGTAATGGAGTTTACAAATCACTTAATTGTGGATTAAGTTCTCAGGATAAAAAAAGCAATGTATTAAAAAACAGAATTATAGCTTTGAAAAAAATAGGTTTAAATAAAAAAAATCTTATAATACCAAGTCAAATTCATAGAACAAAATTAAA
>Ga0315338_1002600_pt1 | contig 17410 bp, 14 predicted proteins | sample ASW8metaG_FD_204518 | JGI IMG/M metagenome (GOLD analysis project Ga0315338, IMG submission 204518) | Ammonia-oxidizing marine archaeal communities from Monterey Bay, California, United States - ASW #8 | ecosystem: Environmental > Aquatic > Marine > Coastal | place: USA: California | collected... | reverse complement strand
TCGAAACCGCTGCGCACGTCGAAGGGCCAGCCGTGTGCCTTGCAGACGATCACGCAACCCTCGAGCTCACCGTCCGAGAGCGGATAACCAGCATGAGGGCAGACGTCTTCCATCGCGTAGATCGCTTCGTCCACTCGGTAGAGCCCGATGTCGACGTCGTCGGCTCGAACGCGAAGCCCGCGACGTTCCGGAATCTCGTCGACACTGGCCACGCGAACGAAGGGCATGAACGTTTCCCATGAGGCCCGCGCATTCGTTCGCGCGGCGCTAGAGGCGGAAATCCGAGGCTACCGCCTCCGCCGCGCACGCGGTAGCGTACTTCGTCGGTGACGAATCCCAGTGCAAGCCTTCCGATCTCGACCAAAGCCCTCTATGGCAGCGGTCAGATCGCGGAAGGCATCAAGAACACGGGCTTCACGACCTTCCTTCTCTTCTACTACAACTCGGTCCTCGGTCTCCCCGGGACCTACGCCGGCGTCGCGCTGCTGATCGCGCTGGTCTTCGACGCCGTGACCGACCCCGTCGTCGGCTCGCTGTCCGACACCTTTCGACATCGCTGGGGCAGGCGCCATCCCTTCATGGTCGCCTCGGCGGTTCCGCTCGCGATCACCTTCGGATTGATCTTCTCGCCACCGGCGGGCCTCGGCGAGCTTGGACTCTTCCTCTGGCTGACGGTCTTCGCGATTCTCGTGCGCGCGTCGATGACGCTCTATCACGTTCCGCACATGGCGCTCGGGGCGGAGCTCACTTCGGACTACACCGAACGCACGGTCGTCGTCGCCTATCGATCGGCGGCCGGCGCGATCGGCATCGCCCTGGTGATCGTCCTGGGATGGACCGTCTTCTTCCCCGATGTCGACGGAGAGCTGGGTCGCTTCGATCCCATGGCCTATCGATCCTTCGGATGGGTACTCGGCGTCCTCATGCTGGTCTCGATCCTCGGATCGGCCTGGGGAACGCGTTCGGTCATCCCGTCGCTTCCCAAACCGCCCGACGACGCGCCGCCGTTTCGCGTGAGTCGTCTGCTCCACGAATTCAGGGAGGCGCTCGAGAATCGATCGTTCCGGGCGCTGGTCGTGGGTCTGATCGTCTTCTTCGCGACCCGGGGTATCCAGGACGCCCTGAACGTTCATATGGGCACCTATTTCTGGAACTTCTCCGCGACGCAGATCCAGATCCAGCAGGCCGCGATGATTCCCGCCTTCATCGTCGGGCTGCCCTTCTGGGTCGCGATGACGCGCTACATCGACAAGGGCACGTCGTTCCTCTTCGGAATCGGTCTACTCGCCTTCTTCACGATGCTCTCGCCCCTGCTGAAGATCATTGGCTTCTATCCCGGCCCGGAGAGTTCGGCATACCTCGGCATCGTGGTCGGCTGTTCGGTCGTCGCCGTATTCGGCGCGACGGCGGGGGTCGTCAACGCGGGATCGATGATCGCCGACGTGACGGATGAGCACGAGCTGCGAACCGGTCGACGTCAGGAGGGGATCTTCTTCGCCGCTCTGGCCTTTGCGATCAAGGCAACGGTGGGCGTGGGGCAGTTCGTGGCGGGCGTGAGTGTGGACGCGATCGGGCTGACGGCGGGGGCCGCGCCGGAGGCGGTGTCGGCGGAGACGATTCGCTCGCTCGGAATTCTCTATGGGCCGGGGACGGCGGTGCTAGGCGCTGCTTCGGTTCTCATTCTGACGGGATATCGCCTGGATCGACGGCGACATGACGAGATCGTGGCCGCATTGGAAGAGCGCCGCGCGGGCGCGACCCTGGCGGGTTCGGAGGCGAATCCCGGAACGGGGGGCTGAGCGAGTCGAAGGCGAGATCGTTCGCGGGATCCCAGGACGGGATCCAACGATCGATCGGGTGGGTGCGCTGCTGCTGTCGGACGACTAGTTCTGGACCAGTGCCGCCGGCGCCGTCTGCTTCGAAGGTGCATCGTTGGTGACGGTGCAGGTCTCGACGTCCTCGGGCTTCACGTCGGCCTCTTCGCAGTCCATCTGGCTCGGTCCCGAAAGCTTCTGGATCGGGGGGCCGCTCTCGACGGATGCGAAGGCTTCAAGCGCGCCGTCGAGCTGCATGTGCGTGACGGACCGAAGATCTGCCTCGCTGACCTCGTCAGGGGTCGTCGGGGGGACTTCGGGGGAGTTCGCCGCGGCGATGCCGCTGAAGCAGAGCGCAAGCAACACTCCGAGAACAACACGGTTCGTTGATTGCATTTGGGGGGCCTCCTGTTTGGGGGGTGTATCGGTTGCGCAACAGTTCGCTTGAGGGGTTCTCTCCACGCTGAACGGAAAACTGTCAGCGTGGCTGCGACTGACGAGCACATCGGTCTCGCGAGGCCGAAAAAGCAGGCGCCTGAACGACTTGGAGCGGGGATGCAACGAAGTGATGCAGAAATTGGGATGGCTGAGAGGGCACCAGACCCCTCGGGATCACCAAAATCGGAAAGTGACCGGCAATCTTGAAAACGACATTGATTTTCATTTTCTCTGGAAATAGAATGCCGATGTTCTCAGAAAGCCCCCAGGAGAGATCGCCCCGATGCTCGTCTGCCACTGCCGCGGAATCACAGATCGCCAGATCCGTCGTCTCGTTCGAGAGGGCGCGACGTCGACGCGCGAGGTCGCGCGCGCGACCGGTGCGGGACTCCGATGCGGCGGTTGTCGTTCGAACGTGAAGCAGGTCGTCGACGAGGCGGTCGAGCGCGAATTCCAGAACACGCGCACGACGACGTTCCTCGATCTCGCGATCCCCGTCGAAGGCTGATCCGAGAACCTTTCGATCCCAGATTCGTGTGACTCTTGTTGGTGGCAGATCTGCTGTTGGCGTCCGATCTGCCTGTCGACGGCGCATCCGACTGTCCGCGGAGGTCCGATTGCCGACAGCAAGTCCGGCGCGTCGACGACTCGTCCGAATGGACGCTGGCGAGCTCGACGCCCGAGTCAGTCGTTCGGGTTCGGTGGAACGAATCCCTCGTACTGGGGCAGGTCGTCGGCGATCTCGACCCAATCCGCCTTCGATCCCACGAAGATATGCGCTTCGGGTCGTGCGCCCGGATCGTCGTCGAGCGTCCCGACCGGAACGAAGTTGTGATCGGGCATGGCGGCGTGCTCGAAGAGCAGACTCGAACCACAATGATCACAGAACGAGCGGGCAACCGTGTCCGAGGAGTCGTACCGCTTCAGGTGGTCCGCGCCGGAGAGAACCCGATAGTCCGCCTTGGCTACCCGGCCGTACGTCGCGAATGCAGCACCATGGGAGCGTCGACACATCGAGCAGTGACAGTGATCGATGCCCTCGAGCGGTCCGCTCGTCTCGTAGATCACCGAGCCACACAGACAAGAACCCTTCGGCATGGCCACACCTCTCCGTTACAGGGCTATTCGAAGCCGAGACGATCCATGTCGACGACATTCCGAAGTTCGCGCCCGGCCAGGATGCGTTCGAGATTGTCCGCAAAGATCTCGAAGACGTCGTCCATGTAGTGATCCAGTGAGATCGAGGAGTGGGCCGAGATGTAGACGTTCGGGATGTCCCAGAGCGGGCTCTCGGGCGCGAGGGGCTCCGGGTCGAACACGTCCAGAATCGCGGCCGCCAGCGGCTCTTCGCGCATCACTCGGGCGAGTTCCGCCTCGTCGATGAGCGAGCCGCGCGCGACGTTCACGAGTACGGCTTCACGCGGCATCGCCGCCAGAGCGTCCCGATCGAAGAGATGATGTGTCTCGGGTGTTGCCGGAGCCGCGATCACGACGGCGTCGCATTCGCCGAGCATTTCGTGGAGTTCGCTCGTCGCGTAGAGCCGATCGACGTCGGCGGACATGTCTCCGGGGCGAGCGCTGCGCGTCACGCCGAGGGTTCGGCCGCCGAGCGCCCGCGTGCGTGCCGCGACTGCGCAGCCGATCGGTCCGAGGCCGACGATCCCGACTGTGGAACCCGAGAACGTGCGTCCATAGCTGCGTCTGAAGTGATGGGCTCTCTGGTATTCGTCCGTGTCGCGGAAGCGTTTCCAGACCTGCAGGAGTCGCCCGATGACCCATTCCGAGATCGAGGTTGCCGCGACTCCGGCACAATTCGTGAGCACGACGCGTTCGCGATCGACGCCGGCGCGCGCGAACTGTTCGACGCCTGCGCCCGCGCCCTGGATCCAGCGGAGCTTCGGAGCACGCTCGGAGAGGCGATCCGGCGTATGCAGAGCGACCAGCACTTCGGACTTTGCGAGGACCGCCTCGCGTTCGGCCGCGACCGCCTTCGCCCAGGGCGGCGGTTCGGGGTAGGCGTCGTGCGCGGTCGCGCCTGCCCAGTCCGCATCCGCGTCGATCGGCAACACGAGCGGTTCGACACCCTCGATCGCTCGGAGGCGATCCAGGTATCTCGGATCGGCGAAGGGCGGGAAGCCCACGCAGACGACGGTCATCTCCTCACCCCTTGAGCAGGTCCTTCGCGATCGCGCGGATCTGGATCTCGTCCGTTCCCGCGTAGATCTGCAGGACCTTCGCGTCTCGTGCGAACTGCTCGACGACGTATTCCGACATGTAGCCGTTCCCGCCGTAGACCTGCACGGCCTCCATCGCGACCTCGACCGCGGCCCGTGCCGCATAGAGCTTCATGGCCGACGCCTCCGCGAAGGTCATCGTCTTGCCCTGCGACGAGAGTTCGATCGTGCGGAAGACCAGGTTCTGGAGGTTCATCCGGGCGACTTCCATGCGGGCCAGCTTGTCCTGGATCAGCTGGTACTCGCCGATGGGTCGCTCGAACTGCACACGCTCGCGTGCGTACTTGAGCGACAGCTCGAGACAGCGATCCACCATGCCGAGGGCCATCGCCGCGACGCCCGACCGCTCCGTCTGGAACGTGCCCTTTGCGCCTTCGCGGCCGCCGCCACTCTTCTTGAGCGCCGCCTCACCGCCGAGGAGTCGATCGAGCCCGACGCGCACATCGGTCAGGAAGAGTTCGCCAGTCGGAGAGGAATGCATGCCCATCTTGCGAAGCGCGCCCGATTGTTCGAATCCCGGCATGCCACGGTCGAGCACGAAGTTCAGGATCTTGCGGTCCCGGATGTCGACGCCGTCTTCTTCGAGCTTGCAGATGAACACGGTGGTGTCGGCGTAGGGTCCGTTCGTGATGAAGGTCTTCGACCCGTTGAGGATGAACTCGTCGCCTTCGCGCCGCGCGGAGGCGCGCATGCCGCCGAAGGCGTCCGAGCCGGATCCGGGTTCGGTGATGGCCCAGGCGCCGATCTTCTCGAGGGTGAGGATCTCCTGCGCCCAGCGTTCCTTCTGTTCCGTCGTGCCCTTGGCGAGGATCGCGGCAGAGGTCAGCCCGACGCTGACGCCCATCGCGGTCACCATGCCGGGGCAGTAGCGGCAGAGCTCGATGATCGGGATGAGCGCGGCCGCCGCCTGGTCGGCTCGTGCGGACGGATCGCTATCGCCGCCGTCGCTCTTCTTGCGCGCCTCGCCCGCCTTCTCCGCTTCGATCTGCTTCTTGAAGCGCGCGCGCGCCATCTCGTCCATGCCGAAGGTCGAGTACATCTTGCGCAGGATGTCGTACGGGGGGAGGTCCCCGTGTTCGAGCTCTTCGACGTGCGGCGCGATCTCGGCTTCGACGAAGCGGCGCACCGCGTCCCGGATCATCAGCTGCGATTCACTCCACTCGATCATCGTCTTCTCCTTGTCTGACCTTCGTCGGTTCGAGACTCTAACCCTGGGTGGCGCTCGCCGCCGTGCGGCCGGCGAGTCTGCCGAAAAAACTGCTGCCTCCGATCGACATTCCGCTCGCGTAGTAGCGCCCGGATCGTGTGAGGCCGGCCGAAGCGCGGCCGGCGGCGTACAGGCCCGGCACGATCTCGCCGTCGACCGTCAGCACTTCACCTGTGCTCTTCGTGTCGAGGCCGCCTAGGGTGAAGGCGGCCCAGAGACTCCGGTCGACCGAGAGATCGAGGGCGGCGAAGGGCGCATCGACCAGCGGCTTCAGGTATTTCGGCGCCTTGTGGAAGAGTCGGTCGTCTCCGCGCTCGGCATCTTCGTTGTACGTCGTGAGCGTATGCACGAGCTGGCCCTCGGGCATCTCGAGCGCCTTCTCGAGTTCCCCGATCGTCTCTTCGACCGCGGCCATCTTGTAGGGGACCATGGTCTTTCCGTAGATCGAATCGTCGACGATGAGATAGGCGCGGCCTTCGGCCTTCTGCATGACCGAGCCCGTGACGCGGCCGTGGTAGCAGTCCTCGTTGATGAAGCGCTGGCCCTGCTGATTCACGAGCACGCCCTGGATGTGCGAGGTCGGTGGAAAGTAGGGCGTCGTCATCAAGCCTTCGTGCATGTTGATCGCGGCGCCGCCCACGCCGAGGCCCATGCGGATTCCGCTCCCGTCACAGCCCTCGCTTCCGATCGGGTAGTTACATTTCGCGAGGTCCGGCGCGTAGTGGCGCACCATTTCCTTGTTCATGATGAAACCACCCGTCGTGAGGATCACACCGCGAGTCGCGCGGATCGCGCGTTCCTCGCCGTCCACGATCGCGACGACACCGACGATGCGTCCGCTTTCATCGCGCACGAGCGTTTCGACCCGGGTCTCGTTCTGGATTCGCACGCCGAGATCGGACAGCGTCTCGATCATGCATTCGATGATGTAGCCGCCCGCGCTTCCTTCTCTACGCGGTTTGTGGCCGCGCGGGACGGGCGGGCTCTCTTCGGAGAAGGGGTGCGCCTCTTCGTTGCCCGAGTAGATCAAGCAATCGTCGGTCGGCGGGAAGATCACCTTCTCCTCGTAGTAGGTGTCCTTGAACTCGACGCCGACACTGCAGAAGAAGTCGAAATGGTCGAGGCTGTTCTCGCAGTAGAGGCGAACCTTTTCCGGATCGCTCGTTGGCCCCGCTGCGGCACGAACGTGCGTGGTCATGTTCTCGATGCTGTCGTCGAAGCCGGTCGCCTTCTGTACGCGGGTGCCGCCGCCGAAGTAGATCGTGCCCTCGGAGAGCGCCGTCGCGCCGCCGCCCCGCGTCGCGCGTTCGAGGACGAGCGTGTCCGCGCCGGTGCGCGCCGCTTCGATCGCAGCGGCGCCGCCGGCGACGCCGAGTCCGACGACGATGACCTCGGATTCCTCCGACCAGGATTCGATCGACTTCGCGTCGCGCGGGCGTGAGGGCAGGGCCTTGCTCGTGGGGGAGTCGGACATGGGCGAGCGAGGATAGCGATTTCTCGCACTCGAATGGCCGACATGTCGGAACGGCGCCCATCGAAATCGGGTATTGTGTGCGACCGCTCAGCATGCCCCCGCCCAGACAAGAGAAGTAGGAGGATCCCCCGTGAAATTCGGTCTCATGTTCGCCAATACCGGCCCCTTCGTTCAGCCCGAAGGCCTCACCCTTCTCGCGCAGACCGCAGAAGAAGTCGGCGTCGAGTCCCTTTGGACCGTCGAGCACGTCGCGGTGCCCCTGGGCTATGAGTCGAGCTACCCCTACAGCCGCGATGGCAAGATGCCCGGCTCGGAAGAGGCGCCGATCCCCGATCCCCTCGTCTGGCTGACCTACGCGGCCGCCGTCACGAAGAAGATCAAACTCGCCACGGGCATCATCATCCTGCCCCAGCGAAGCCCCCTCTATCTGGCCAAGGAAGCCTCGACGATCGACGTGTTGTCGGGCGGTCGCTTCATCCTCGGTGTTGGCATCGGCTGGCTCGAGGAGGAGTTCAAGGCGCTCGGCGTTCCCTTCGAGGCGCGTGGGCCCATGACGGACGAATCGATCGAAGCGCTTCGCGGCCTCTGGGCGAAGGGCGCATCGGAGCACAAGGGCGACCACTACAACTGGCCGCCCCTCGAATCGAACCCGAAGCCACTCGCCGGTCGCGTTCCGATCGTGATCGGTGGACACTCGAAGGCCGCCGCCCGCCGCGCCGCCCGCCTCGGAGACGGATTCTTCCCGGCCCGCGCCGACAAGCTCGACGAATGCCTCGGCGAATTGAAGGCCGAATGCGATCGCATCGGTCGCGACATCTCCGAGATCGAGGTCACGACGGGCGGGCGTCCGACGCTCGACGAGGTGAAGCGTCTCGAAGATCTCGGCATCTCCCGGTTCACCGTCCCGCCGCCGGGCTTCACGCCGGACGCTCTGCGCGAAGGGCTCGAGAAGCTCGGCAACGAGCTCATCGCCAAGGCCTGATCAATCCGCACTCGACTGGATCGCTCCGCGCGAGCCGATCCGGTCGAGCTGCGCGACCCTCCCCGCCCATGCCCGTCCTCGACGTCAACCAACTACGCAAGATCGTTGCGGATCGAACGCTCTTCGAGGACGTGACGCTCACGATTCGTCGAGGCGAGAAGGTCGGTCTCGTCGGGCGCAACGGAGCGGGCAAGAGCACGCTCGGCCGCGTACTCGCTGGAATCGAAGAGTCGGATGGGGGGACGATCTCGCGCCGACGCGAGTCGACCGTCGACTATCTCGAGCAGGAGCCGCGCTTTGCGGCGGGGCGAACGATTCGCGAGGTCGTGCTCGAGGGTCTGTCGGGCTGGAGCGAGACGAAGCGACGCTTCGATGCCGCGACAGAGTCCCTTTCCGAATCGACCGACTCGGCCGAGCAGGCCGAACTCGCAGCGGAGCAGGCGCGGCTCGGGGACGAACTCGAACGACAGGGTGGCTGGGATCGGGAGTACGAAGCGGAGGCGACCGTTGGCCACCTCGGGCTCGCCGACGCCTCCCGCGACGTCGCGACACTCTCGGGTGGCGAAGCGCGCCGCGTGGCCCTCGCCCGACTCCTCGTCGCAGAGCCCGACTTCGCGATCCTCGACGAGCCGACGAATCATCTCGACATCGAGACGATCGAATGGCTCGAGGACTACCTGCGAGACCATTGGAAGGGTGCACTGCTGCTCATCAGTCATGACCGGCGTGTGCTCGACGCCGTCACGACTCGGACGCTCGAAGTGCACGACGGTCGCGTCGACAGTTATGACGGAGGTTACGCGCGTTATCTGCTGGGCAAGGCCGAACGAGAAGCCCATGTCGAGCGAACCGAGCGCAATCGACAGAACTTCCTGCGTCGCGAAGTCGAATGGCTGCGCCGCGCGCCCAAGGCTCGGGGCACGAAGCAGAAAGCGCGCATCTCGCGCGCGGAAGCCGCCCTCGACCAGAGCGCGCCCCAGGCCGAACGTCAGGCCGAGCTGAGACTTCGCTCGGAGCGCCTCGGCAAGACGATCCTCGAACTCTCGAACGTCTCGGTCGAGCGCGACGGACGTCGATTGATCGAAGGGCTGGATCTCGCACTTCGACCCGGCGACCGAATCGGGGTCGTCGGCCCGAATGGTTCAGGCAAGACGAGCCTCCTCCTCGCGATGCTCGAAGAACTCGCACTCGCGGACGGAACGATCGAGGTCGGCAGCAACACGAAGATCGGATATCTCGACCAGGCCCGATCGGAACTCGCCGACGACGAGACGCTTCGCGAGGCGGCGGTGGGCGACGCGACCGAGATCGTGATCGGCGACGAGACGCTGTCCGTCGGGAATTATCTCGAACGGTTTCTCTTCCGTCGTCCACAACAGCGATTGCGCGTGAGCGAATTGTCGGGCGGTGAACGCGCGCGCGTGTGCCTCGCGCGTTTGCTCGCGAAGAAATGCAATCTCCTGCTGCTCGACGAGCCGACCAACGATCTCGACGTGGCGACGCTCTCGGCGCTCGAGGCGATGCTCCTCGATTTCGGGGGCGCAGTGATCCTCGTGAGCCACGACCGCTGGATGCTCGACCGCGTGGCCACGAAGATCCTTGCCTTCGAAGACGGCGGGCGAGTCGATCTGCATATCGGAAACTACTCGGACTATCGCGCGCGGAGGGATCGTGAATCGCGTCGCGGACTCGGCGAGGCGCAAACGCGCGCCAATACGGCCGGAGCCCTCGTGACCGAATCGAACTCGTCAGCGACCGCCAAGGCGACCGCCGATCCCGGGTCCACGACGGACGCCCCCCGCGACGCCGCCCGAAAAGCAGCGCGCAAACTGAGCCACGCGGAGCGCCGGGAACTCGACGGACTCTTCGCGGAGATCGAAGAAGCCGAAACCCGCGTCGATCGAATCCAGACGCGCCTGGCCGATCCGGAGCTTTACCAAAAGGCGGGAGAGGACGTCGCCGCGCTGCGACTGGAACTCGAAGCCGCCGAGGCAGAGGCGGCGCGCTTCACGGCGCGCTGGGAAGAACTCGAAGCGCGGGATGCTGCCTCGAAGAAGAGCTGACGCCCGCGGCGAGACGCCTATCGCAGCTGCCGGAGCCCCTCGCTAAGGTTCGAATCCCCATCCATTCCACCGGAGACCCGATCATGGCCATCGATTTCAGCTTTCCCGAAGAAGTCACCCACATCGTTTCGAAAGTGCGTGATTTCTGTGAGCAGGTCGTGTCTCCCGGTCAGAAGGAGATCGAGGCGAACGAGGGTGACCGCAAGATCCTCGTGAAAGAGATCATCAAGATGCGCAGCGCCGCGCAGGAATGGGGACTCTGGCTTCCGCACATGCCCGAGGAGTACGGCGGAATGGGTCTCGGGCACGTCGCGATGGCGGCGGTCTCAGCCGAGGCCTCGCGGCTCAGCAGCTTCGGCCCCTTCGCGTTGAACGCCCAGGCACCCGACGAAGGCAACATGCATACGCTCCTGCATTGGGCGACGCCCCAGCAGATCGACAAGTATCTGCGTCCGCTCTGTGATGGGGTGAGTCGATCGTGCTTTGCCATGACCGAGCCCGAGGTGGCTGGCTCCGATCCGACGCTGATCCAGACGACGGCCGTTCGCGACGGGGACGACTGGGTGATCAACGGACACAAGTGGTTCATCTCCGGCGCGCACGGCGCGAAGTTCGCCATCCTGATCGCGCGGACGGAAGAAGAACCGGAGATTCCTCAGGCCGCCAACAGCGCCTTCATCATCGACCTGCCCTCCGAGGGTTGGGAGATCGTGCGCGACGTCTCGACGATGAGCGGCAGCCACAACCACTGCGAGATCCGCATCACGAACCTGCGGGTCTCGAACGACCAGCTGCTAGGCGGACCCGGTCAGGGTCATCTCCTCGGCCAGGCCCGTCTGGGCCCCGCGCGACTCGCACATTGCATGCGCTGGATCGGCCAGGCGGAGACCGCGCTCGAGATGATGGTGGAGCGCTCGCTCAACCGCTTCGCGCATGGCTCTCTGCTCGCGGAGAAGCAGGGCATTCAGTGGATGATCGCGGACAGCACGATGGAGCTCTATCAGTCGAAGCTGATGGTGCTCCACGCGGCCTACAAGATCGATCGCGGTGAGGACTTCAAGAGCGAGGTCTCGATGGCCAAACATTTCGTGGCGAACGCGCTGAATCGGATCGTCGATCGCGCGATCCAGGTCCATGGCGCGCTCGGTTATTCGACGGATACGCCGCTGGCGAAGATGGCGACCCAGGCGCGCTGGGCCCGCTTCGCAGATGGCGCCGACGAGGTCCACCAGTGGCGGATCGCCCAGCGGACGATCGATTCCTGGGTTCGAACGGGCGCCATGAAGGCCGCGACGGGCGATCTCCCGCTCTGAGGCGCCGCTCGGCTCCTCGACGCTGATTCGTGTCGGGCAGGGACGCCTCGGTGTCGAGCATGGGTCGCTCGGGCCCGGGCCATTCGCGGGTGTGCCGTGCCTCGACGCTCTGTGCTAAGGTGCGCCGCCAACGGCCCCCAGGCCGGCTGTTCTCGAGCCCCTCGCCGGAGATCCGCGAGTGACGAGAACATCGCGAGACGTACCCCACACGGGCATTCGACGCGCGAAACGCACGAGAGTTGTACGAGAGTTGCGCGCGGATGTCCGATCCCGCCAACCCTCGACGACGGGCCGAACCGGCCAACGCGACGCGAGGCGGCCCTGAACGAATGATCACCGACGATTCCATGACGACGAACGAAGCATTCGCGGAACTGCCCGCACAGATCTCCTCTGCCCTGGTCGACCGCGGCTTTACCGAGCTGACCGCTGTCCAGAAGGCGATCGTCGAAGCCGAATCCCAGGGTCGGGACCTGCGCATCTCGTCGCAGACCGGTTCGGGCAAGACCGTCGCCATCGGCATCGCCCTCGCGACACATTTCATCGAACGCCTCGCAGGTCCCTCCGCCAAGGAGAAGGCGAAGACCGCGCGTGCGGGGAAGTCGGGTCCGCCGTCGCGTCCCCGCAGCCAGGCGGCGCATCCGACGGCCCTCGTCATCGTGCCGACCCGTGAACTCGCCGCCCAGGTGCGCAGCGAGCTGCAGTGGCTCTACGCAAACCTGCGCGGTCTGAAGGTCGAGGTCGTGACCGGCGGGACGTCGATCGAGGGCGAGCGTCGCGCGCTCGCACGCGGCCCCGAACTCATCGTGGGCACGCCAGGCCGACTGCTCGACCACATGCGCAACCATGCGATCGACTGCGACTCGATCGATCACGTGATCCTCGACGAAGCAGACCAGATGCTCGACATGGGATTTCGTGAGGAGCTCGAGGGCATCCTCGAACAGCTTCCCGCCGAACGCGCCAGCCATCTGATGTCCGCGACCTTCCCGCGTGCCGTCGTGAATCTCGCCGATCAGTACCAGAAGAACGTGCTGCGGGTCGAGGGGACGCGTCTCGGTGTCGCGAACGCGGACATCCAGCACATCGCCTACGCAATCCGACGTCATGAGACCTACGCCGCGCTCGTGAACGTCCTCTTGCTCGCCGGTGATTCACGCTGTCTGCTCTTCGTGAACCGGCGCGTCGACGCGACCGAGTTGGCCGAGAAGCTCGCGAGCGACGGGTTTGGCGCTGCACCCTTCAGTGGAGAGTTGCCGCAGGCGCAGAGGACTCGAACGCTCTCCGCGTTCAAGAGCGGCACCTTCAACATCCTCGTCTCGACGGATGTCGCCGCGCGCGGAATCGACGTGCCTGACATTTCGACCGTGATCCATGTCGATCCCCCGCGCATGGCCGACTCCTATATCCATCGCAGCGGTCGAACCGGCCGCGCCGGGCGATCGGGAAAGAGCATCCTCCTCGTCACCGGCCCGGAGATGCGGCGCACGACGCAGCTCCTGCGATCGGCGCGCATCGAGGTCTCCTGGCAGCCCGTCCCGAAGCCGGAGAAGGTTCAGAAGGCACTCGTCAAGCAGGCGCGCCGCGAACTGCACGCGCAACTCGCGGAAGACGCTCCGACGGAAGCCCAGCTCCTCTATGCGAAGCAGCTGATCGAGGAACGCGATCCGACGCATGTCGTCGCGACGCTACTCGAGATGGCGAAGGCCGATCCGCCGCGCGAACCGATGGCCGTCGAGGGAATCGATCCTTTCGTCGACACGAGACCGGGTCGCAAGGGCGGTCGCGACGCTCGCCCGGACGCCCGGCGCGGAGGCTATGGAGAAGCGGCTGGACGCGAACGCGGCGGTCAGGACTTCACCAGCTTCTCTGTCAGTTGGGGTGAGGACTCGGGCGCGTCGACGAGCCGACTGCTCTCCCACGTGTGTCGGCGAGGCGGACTCAAGAGTCATCAGGTCGGAGCGATCAAGATCTCCGCGAAATCGTCGACCGTCGATATCGCCACCGAGATCGCCGAGGTCTTCGAGACGCGCGCACGTCGTCCGGACCGGCGCGATCCCGGGATCATGATCCAGCGGGCGGCTGGACGTGGCGGTTCGCAGGGCAAAGGAGGACCCACTCCTCCCTCCGGTCCGACACGCGAGCCCCGACGGCCCCATGCGAAACGACCGGGTCGTCCCCCGAATCTCAAGCGAAAGAACGCGCGAAAGAGCGCGTCCCGCTAACCGCACGCTTCGCCATCCGCGATCACTGGTCTTCTAGGCCGCGCGCGTAGATGCCGGGCGACCAACGCTCTCGCGACCAGATCCCTCTCGACTAACGCGGTTCGCAGACGAAGACGGGAATGTTGCGGTCCGTGCGTTTCTGGTAGTCGTCGTAGGGCGGATAGTGCTCCACGCACGTAGGCCAGACCTCGGCCTTCTCCGCATCGTCGACACGCCGCGCGCGAAGGTTCATCTTTTTGTCTCGATACTGGACGGCGATGTCCGGGTTCGCGAGCAGGTTGCCGGTCCAGACGGGCGACCTCGGCGCGCCACCCTGGGAGGCGACGACGATCACCCCGTCCTTGTAGGGCACGTACATGAGGGGAATCGTTCTCGGCTGCCCGGACTTCGCGCCCGTCATCGTGACGAGCATGACCTCTCGACCCTGCAGTCGACCCATGAGGCGACCCCCGGTCAGCTTGTACACGAAGACGTTCAGCTTCGAAAAGAACTTGAGGAAGCCCCGAAAGCGACGGAACTCCTCTTCGGTCATCGGATTCTCGGCCACGGTGTCTCCTCTTCGGGCTGCCGGCGATGATAGCCACTCGATCGAAGGCGCATTCGATCCGGTGGAACCCGTACGCGGGTCTAGAGCACGGTCGAATGCCCGGGCGCGCCGTCGACCACACGTCGGATGATCTGCAGACCCCGTACGAGGTCCTCATGATCGGGCGTGGCAGAGAGCGAAACTCGGATGGCATCGGGCGCGGGCTGCACGCCCGACCGGAATTCTTCTGCCGAACTCACCCGCACGCCCGCCTGCAACAGAGCTGCCGTGATCGATCGACTCGCCCAGCGTTCGGGCAGCGGCAGCCATACCTGGTAGGAGCCGCGTCGCGTCTCGAAGGGGAGGCCGTCCAGGACCTGTGACGCGAGGCCCTGCCGTGTGTCCATCTCGCGACGCCTTTGTTCGAGGACGCGGTCGATCGTACCGTCCGCGAGCCAGAGGTTCGCGATCTCGGCACCGAGCGGCGACGTCATCCAGACCGAACTCCAGACGAGTTCCGTCATGCGCGACACGAGACCGACGGGCCCGCCGAGGTAGGCGATGCGAAGACCCGGCGACAGGATCTTCGAAAGACTGCCGATCGTGAAGACGCGATCGGGAATCAGTTTCGCGAGCGAAGGCGCCTCGTCCTCGATCAGCCCACCCTGGATCTCGTCCTGCACGATCATCAGGTCGTGGCGCTCCGCGATCTCCGCGATGGCTTCGCGCCGAGCCGCGGGGATCTGGGCGGAGGTCGGGTTGTGAAGGGTCGGCATGCAATAGAGCAGGCGCGGCCGTTCGCTCTGGCAGGCCTCTTCGAGGGATTCGGGGATGATGCCGTCACGATCGATCGCGATGCCTCGGACGCGCTGCCCCAACATTCGAGCGGCTCCGAGGAAGCCGGGGTAGGTGAGGGATTCGCAGAGGATGAGATCGCCGGGCCCGGCGACGGATCCCAGCGCGACGAGGATCGCGTGTTGTGCGCCCGCGCAGACGACGACCTGATCCGGTTCGACCGGGACGCCGATCCGGTCGAGCCAGATTGCTCCGGCCGCCCGCGAAGCGCGGGATCCGGCGGGTTCCTGATAGGCCATCACGCGCTCGAGTCCGTCGCTGCGTGCGAGCGTTTCGAGCGCGGCGGGGAGACTCGGACCCGGCATCGCGAGCGGCACGTTGACACTCAGGTCGACGAGCCCCGACGACGTTTCGGGTTCGAACTGTGACAGGCTCGAAGTGGGTCGTTGGCGTACGAAAGTGCCGCGCCCGACCGCGCCGGAGATCAGTCCGCGGCGCCGCGCCTCGGCGTAGGCGCGGGACACGGTGCCGACGTTGACGCCCAGCGAAGCGGCGAGCTCGCGATGGGTCGGCAAGCGTTCGCCCGCCTCGATGCGACCGTGGGTGATGTCGGATTCCAGGGCGCGCATGATCGCGAGATAGACGGGGCCCGACTCGTCGAGGCTGGGAGCCCAGGTTGTCATGGTTACAATCCTCTATTGATCGACTCTGATTGATCTCGTACTAAGACAATAACCAATGATTGTCCGAAAGATGTATCGATCATGACTAGTACAATTTTACAACGTGAACTCCTCCATGACGCCGCCTCGCGAGCCGAGCGTTTCCTGGCCGACCTGCCCGAACGAAGGGTCGCCCCGGAAGCCGAGGCGATCGACCGCCTGGCGAAGGGGCTCGGGCCGTCGCTGCCCGAGCGCGGGCGTCCGGCGCTGGAGGTGATCCGGGAACTCGACGAGCTCGGATCCCCGGCGACCATCGCGAGCGCCGGCCCACGCTTCTTCGGCTTCGTGCACGGCGGGGCGCTGCCGGCGACGGTCGCCGCGAGCTGGCTCGCGACCGCGTGGGACCAGAATGCGTTCTCCTTCGCGTCCTCGCCGACCGGCGTGATCCTCGAAGAAACGGTCCTCGGATGGATGCAGTCGCTCTTCGGCCTTCCCGCTTCCGCCGCCGGCGCGCTCACGACGGGGGCCACCCTTGCAAACTTCACGGCCCTCGCGGCCGCACGACATCGTCTGCTCGCCCGAGCGGGCTGGGACGTCGAATCGAAGGGACTCTTCGGCGCACCGCCGATCGAGGTCCTCGTCTCGGCCGAATCCCACCCGACGGTCCGCAAGGCGCTCGCGCTGCTCGGCTTCGGTCGAGATCGCGTGAAGGTCCTGCCGACCGACGCGCAGGGACGCATCCGGGTCGACGCGATTCCCCGCTTCGACGGTCCGACACTCGTCTGCGCACAGGCGGGCAACGTGAACAGCGGCGCGTTCGATCCCTTCGGACCCCTGGCGGCCGCGTGTCACGATCGCGACTCGTGGTTGCATGTCGACGGCGCATTCGGCCTCTGGGCGCGCGCGTCTCGGGAAAAGCAGGCCCTCGCGGTGGACATCGAACTCGCCGACTCCTGGGTGACGGATGCGCACAAGTGGCTGAACGTGCCCTACGACTGTGGCGTCGCCTTCGTCCGGGATGCCGACGCGCTCCGCGCGGCGATGTCGATCGAAGCGGCCTACCTGCCGGCGGACGGTCCACGAGAACCCTTTCACTACACACCCGAAGCGTCGCGACGAGCGCGAGGTGTCGAGGTCTGGGCTGCGCTTCGAAGTCTCGGCCGCGAAGGCGTCGAAGCGATGATCGACCGCTGTTGTCGACACGCGCGCCGCTTCGCGGAGCGGATCGAAGAGGCGGGCCACGAGATCCTCAACGACGTCGTGTTGAACCAGGTCGTCGTTTCGTTTCGCGCTGACGAAGCCGGCGAGGGCGAGACGGGCGAAGTGGAGGAGGGCGCTGCCGAGCGGAACGCGCGCATCATCGACTCGATACAGCGCGAGGGTGTCTGCTGGTGCGGACCGACCCTCTGGCAGGGGCGCCCCGCGATGCGCATCAGCGTTTCCAACTGGGCGACGGACGAGGACGACGTCGAGCGCTCCCTCGAATCGATCCTTCGCGCGGCTAGAGCGCCTCGAAGAACGCCTTGAGGACGGCGAAGGCCGTCGGCCCACCGACGAGTCCCATCTGCATGCGGTTCATCACGTAGCCGAAGCCCACGCGCGCATCGGGGTCGGCCATGCCGATCGAGCCGCCGGCGCCGGGATGACCGAAAGCATTCTCGCTCGGCGAGAGCGGCA